>Ga0307509_10000241_pt1 | contig 88287 bp, 61 predicted proteins | sample 10_EM_MG_FD_202245 | JGI IMG/M metagenome (GOLD analysis project Ga0307509, IMG submission 202245) | Populus trichocarpa ectomycorrhiza microbial communities from riparian zone in the Pacific Northwest, United States - 10_EM | ecosystem: Host-associated > Plants > Roots > Unclassified | place...
CTGGCTGCCATAGAACAGGTGATAATCTGCTACTGAATGCCCACTATTATCATCACTAAAATCTTTTAAAGGAAGCTGTGATGCTGCTGACTTATTGTTCTGGAGCGTTCAGATTTCTTGAGGTCTGCAGAGCCCGATTTTACACTTCTTCCAGGTCTCACTAACCACCTAGGTGTCCAAGGTTTTTAGGTTAACGGAAAATAACCTGTTTTTCTGCCACCTAGGTCTCTTTGCGCAAACTCTCTAATGCCGAGTCTCCGCTAGTTATGCTTTCTCCAATCCACCCCTACCCAACCCAGCTCCCTGAATAAACTAAGAAGGCCGCTCCTCCGAACAGCGCTAAATAGTTGTTGTCATAATCTCTACAATTTTAGGTAACGGGCTCGTGGTTCAAGTGCTCGAGATCCCTACTCGCGTGTTTATTACTGGTAGTAGCAAGGTGCACAAGGAGTTTTTCAAGTATCATATGTCCGGTATTCTACCTCAATTTAATGAGAACCATTGAACGGCACACGATGCCGGGCGATATCGATTTACGAGCGAGCCGAGATATCCCATCCTCCTCGAGTCTCCTTTTGCCCACTGCGATTTTTATTTTTTTCCTCTCGGAGAATTCTATCTCTGCTTGGGTTGGGTGTCACGAGCCGATATGATCTCCCGAGAACGGCAGGGAAACTTTGCCTTGCCCCAGGCCAATAGTGTTCGAATAATACCGTGCGTTGCCATACTATCACTAATGCCCTCCCGTGGATCACGGTTCAATATACTTTCATTATAAACTAATGGGTATCACTGCCAATCACAGACTTAATGTATGATATATACCTGGAAACGGTATCTCGAATGATGAAATTTGGTGCCGGAGGATAGCGTCTTTGCTACTGGGGTTCATGCTGCGGAAAGTGCTGATAAATTGCTTTCTTACAATATGCGGGTCCCTGAATACCACCCGTAGATACTTGTCTTGGAAGACGGTTTGGAAAAAGGACTTGGGGATGAGGCTTGGCAGAATATGGGGGTTTACCAAAGAGCCATGCTGGGCCCACAAGGTTCTTATCAGCGATTCCGGGGAGGCAATCCCGTATCTAAAAAACTAAATCTTGTTTTCTTTTCCACTTGTCTCGGCCATGTGTAACCCTCTCTACATGTTGATTGGGATCAAAGTGCTTTCTTATACTGGCTCGGTTAATAGCTTCTAGTGCATTCACGGTAAATTACCGAACTGTATCACATTGAGTGGTACTATGCTAAGTAGAATTATCGTTCGAACACCAAAATTAGACGAGTGATTCTCTGTGACGTATGATCAACCAATAGAGAAGCAATAGTGGTTCATAATTGAGTTACCTGCTTGGGAATAACAGCAGCCGGTTGTGGCGGTTCATAAAACAGACTGAAGCCCGAGTTCAGGTTTTTTTTGCAGATAGTTTGTTTGTGTTCTGGATACGGTATGTGAAGAGTATTGCCGGGAATTTAGACTACCCGGCGGCCTCAATTAGCTTAGCCGTAAACCCCGGACCCTGAACCATCCAGGGCTTCTATTGGAGACTATTTGACAATATATTTGAGGACTCTTGGAATTAATACTTGGGTTAGTTTGCCGTAGAAACGGAACTTGGTTTCGACGGGCTTCTGGATGGGGTAGGTTGTGGTGAAGGTAGCAACGGTTCTATACTTAGCGGTCGTAATGAATATCAAAAGCATGGTTCCTATCTTTATAAAATCAGGTACGAGACAGGGGGAAGAACTTTCCAGCCTATACCATCACGAAGGACTCTGGTGTGCTACGTTAAATTAGGCGATCTACTTGTTTTCCGACACATTCATTCATGAGGTTTGATACGCTTGAATATACCGATTCAGCCGGAGGTGTTCATCCACCGCGGGGCGAGATTTGTGCCGTCCACAGGACAGAACCGGGCGAGGTATGGCATTTGTTTAGTGATACGGCGAAGAGGATGTTGTGGGGACAAATTTGGGGGAAGTTGATTGGGTGATGCTTTGGAATCCGTGAGGCTCCACGAAAGGCCCCGCTTTTCTTCAGCCCCAAAGGGATTCGAGTGGTCGACTAACCCCATTATCCAAACATCTACAGTATCGTGGGCTGTGAAACAGAAAATGTCTCAACCTTTCAGTCATAATATCAACTCTTTTAACAAAACTGTTAGTAGCATCACTGTTGCCGACGGCCGATCTAATATCCTACCTGGCTATCCCCACTAGAGCCCGGGCTACGGCACCAGGATATGATTAATTTGACTTCGCCGCCGAAAAGGAGCAGTCAGCGAAAAGCATGTTGGCGTTCTGCTCAAACAGGTTGTGGGTGGGCTAGGGGAGGTACCGAGAGAAATATCAGAAGCCTATGAAAGCCAGAAGAAGCTCATCGGTGGACGGGCACCGCAGCTCCCCAATATTGTGAAGATGTTGCAGACCACTACTCCCAACAAGCGCACATTCACTGTATCGACGCTCTAGATGAATGCGCAGCAGAACATCGAGTTAAATTCCTTAATTCGCTAAACCAAATCCTACAAGAGTCTCCAGGCACTCGAATATTCTTAACCGAAATATCGCATATTCAAGACGAAATCGGGAATCGCCTTTCCGGGAGAGTAGCGACTATACGCATCACCCCCAGGCAAGATGATATCATCAGATATTTGCGGATTGGGTTGGATGAGGACACTGCCCCAAATGTGATGGACAGCAGCCTAGGGGTGGACATCCAGAAGAAAATGCTCCAAGATATTCCTAAAATGTGCGTTGGGGCAACTACACTCCGGAAGCTACCCCAAGTTGTCTACTGACAGATACCGGTATGATACATATCTAGATCCCGCCTTGTCCCTTTATCCGACGTAGCATTGCACCATAAGCATCCACCAATCCCAAGCCATCCGTCATTGTATTGAGCTTTTCTCGCCTCTGGTGGATGGTGGTTTCTTGAAGGATGGCATCGATATTCAGCGAGACTAGCAGGAAAGAAGGCGAGACTTGACATGGCCGCTTTGATGTGGATCTCTCACTCAGAGCGACCCTTGAAGTCTGACGAACTGTGCCACGCCCTAGCAGTCGAGATAGGGTCACCGAACTTCAATACCGACAATGTCCCTTTAATAGGGACATTGCTAGCCTGTTTCCAAGGACTTGGTGTGGTAGACAAGGAGACTTCCGATGCCCGGCTGATTCACTTTACCCTTCAAGAGTATCTGCAGGCTCATACCGAGCTTTTCGGTACAACTCGCTCGACAATGGCGGAAACCCGCTTGAGTCACCTGAATTTGTAGAAGGTCTAGGCTCTCTCGGCAATTACCTGTCTAAATCTCTGGGGCACACCATTTCTCCAATACTCTTTTCTGTATTGGGGAATCCACGCAAAACGAGAGCTTTCGGATTGCGCAAAATAAGCATCTTGTTTCAGGAATCACAGAAATCTTTAAAAATGAAGTATTATAATACAAAGAGCGTCCTTCTAACCTTCCCCCACCCCCTATTGTTTGCCCGCCCCCCCCCTCCTGATCTTTTGCCCCCCCCTCCCAGTCTATTGCCCGCCTTCCCGCCTTCCCACCCTCCCCGATTGCTGTAATCAGTCAACCTCCCGCCTTCCCCCCCTCCGGATCTATTGCCTCCCCCCCTTCTGGATCTATCCCCCCCCCTTTTTCGGGCTATTGCTCTTCTCTCTTCTCGATGTATCGCCCCTCCCCCCCTCCTCTACTGGTCTATTGCCCCCTCATCATTTGCCCGCCTCCTATCCCCTTCCTTTGCTAGCTCCTCCTCCCAATCCTTTGCCTGCCCTTCCCGTCCTCCAGTAGCCTTTTCTTTTTCTTTAACCTCAACCCAACCGAGTGGGTTGTGCCACATTTCTTAGAGGCGGAGGAGGCAGGCAAGGGCCGCAACTTCGTTTGGCGACTCATAGTGCTTATGATATAGGGTAAGGGTGCCGGTGGTTCCATGGGCAGCCACCGAGAGGTCCTGGTATAATCCATGGAGGCAGTCGAGGACAGCCTCCTTGGTCACCTCCTCGCGGAGTTCAACTTCCTCTTCCAAAACCTCCTGAAATTTTGGCAAGCCCGCCATTTCGTTTAAGGCACCCTGAACCCCCACCCTCGGGGACGACTCAATCTTCCCCAACTCCCTCGCCTGGTAGACGATTCGCTCTGGAATGTGTTAGTCTGACTGGCAGGTACTCGTGTCTCTGCGCCAAGATTGAGCACCCGTTTAGAAAAGCGGCATAAGGCTACCCTCTACTCCCGTGGCCGAGTTAAAGTTGGACACTTTCTATGGGAATTGCCCCCTTAGCTGTCCAACTGCAACTCGGCCGCAGTAGCACATAGTTCTGGAGAGGTTATCACAAAACGGGTGCCCAATATTAGCGTGGAAAGGCGAGTACAGTGATTGCTTACCTAAAGCTCCACGTATATTGAAGTTTTCTTCAATCCTGCTCCGCTTGGTTTCTTCCCTCACGATATTCTCCTATTTTGAAATTAGAAACAATTCCTAAATGAGATGTAAGGATCAAACTTGAAGATTAGAAATTGCCGTGATTTCGTCGTCGAGCTCCACCAGTTTCGCCTAATGTTTTTTCTTCAACTCGTCGTACCGCTTCACCCAGCTCTATTCACACTCACGATCGTGGGTAGATAATTCGGACCCTACGGGGTGAGACATGTTAGTTCAGGGAAGGGGGGTGGACGGCAGGTGTTGGCCGAGGACTTCCGGGGGCGGTTGAGGACGGCCGGGGACTGTCGAAGGCGGCCGGTAATGGTGAGGGACGGGCGGGGGACTGTTGCAAATAGTGGTTGCGAAAGAAATGATTTATGGTTGGGATTCTAGGCAGTGGAGTGAAACCGCTTTAATGGAGATAAAGATGGTTGATTTATTGTGTTGAGTTGATGAAAGGAAAATAATGAGGAAAGTTGTGTGTACAGGAGCAGAGGTGTTGTGAGAGAAGACAGGAAGAAAGATAGAAACAAGGGGTGGAAACAAAAACACAGGCTTACGCGTCCTTTGATGGTGCGTACGTATACCACTGCGGCCAGTGCGGGCTCATCCCGCACCAAGTGCGGCCATTGAACTGCAGTTTTCAACAGGGACTGCTGCAATAGGGGGTCTTACGTCAACCGGTTTTGCTCGTTTTTGTCGGTTACCGTATGTAGTGTACTGAAAATGCTAAAACAGTGGGAACTGCAGCGAACCGAAAGAAAAAGGCGGTTTGCAGGTTTCATTTTCGGTTTTGGTATGTAGTCTATGTGGTGAGGAGACTAGCAAATTTCCCAGAAACTAGTGGTTAGTTTCATAATAGAGTGACTATCTCGCTTAGGAACAAAAGTTGGAAGTTGGAACTCTTGGCAAATATTTGAGAGGGAAGAAAACTTCTTCACAGCAAGTAGTTCATGTCATTGTGTACTCGAGTATTCAATGCTTCTCTCAGGCGTTGCATCTAGCATGGCTACTAAGGCTTTGGACTTTTGACTCCTAGCTTTGATGTAAGTATGGGAGCGCTGGGACTCTACCTAAATTATATACTAGTAGATAGAAGAAGATTGGACCAGGGCTATATTATCTCAATATCACCTTTGGCAAAGACAAGTGATTACATAGTGTACCTAGAGCCCAGAGTCTAGGATCGGTCCCTCTAATATCCTCAATCAATATAGTAACGAAGGGGTTACTTTTAGGTGTCCAGTACTTTATCCCACAAGGTGTCATGATAAAAAGTCAAATAGCCATTATCTTATCACAAGTCAGGAGCCAAATGATGTGAATGCTTATGGCATTCAAAGTCTTGGATATTTCTACTTATACGGATAGCACCACCACCACTACACTTAGAGGCTACATTCTAAAATTGTCGGAAAAATGAAAGAGGACTACTCCCAACTCACGGTAAACTGCTAAAATATTACTTCATTTCTGGTTACGTTTCTGGACGTGAGACCCCCTAATGGGTCTACCAAGGACCGAGACCAAGGGTTAGGTCTAGAGCATGCTTCTAGTGCGACCCGTAACCGATTGTCCGTGGACAAAACTACTCGCCTAAAAAAAAAGTCTGTCCCCGACCTTTACCCATATCAGAGAGTATTATACCAGGACGCCACCTGTTGCCATGAACGAAGGGCAGTTCTGAACTGCGCTCCTAGCGTGCAGGCGGAGGTCGGGGACAGACTTTTTATTTGGGCGAGTACAGTACTCGAGTAACGGCGCATCAACGAACAGGCAAAACCCAACTGCCTGGATTGGCGGTGGACCTGGACCTTTTACTAAGTAATGAATCTTGATTAAATCACCAACCCCACTATCATGAAAACCAAAAAAATAAATTGAGGATATACTGTAGATATATAGAATACTTAGTAGAAATTAACACCTGATCTTGAGAAATTTCTTTATGTAGTGTTGAATAAGCGGAATGATAAGGGGGTTCCGTTGCCATCAATCACTGGTGCGCGGTTAATTTTGTCCACTGATCAGAGTAAAGGGACAAGGTGGGATGAGATGGGGCTTGGCATCGCCATTTTTGCGGAGCCGCATTTGAACCCCCGAATCTCAATAGCCACGATACCGGTATTCCTTCAACAGACACCTTTGCCCGCCTATTTCCAGGGACTTCTTGTAGACAAGGAAGGTTCCACCTTGCGATTGACCCACTTTATTCTTCACGTGCCTCTGAGCTGATCTCGAGCTTTTTGGTAAACTTTACCTTGCCATTGCTGAAACCTTCTTTGGCTAATCTGATTTCTTACTAGGTCAAGCTAGTCCCTCGATCTCTACTCGTAACGCGCCCTCTTTCTCCACTTCCGCCCGTCGTTTCCCGAATAATCTTGGGAATCCACGCAAAAAGAGATATTTCAGATTCCGCGGAACTGCCTGCGCCGAACATGTTTCAAGCGGTATTCGCCAAACTCTACTCGGGGACGCGGCGACCGGGTGTTTGCCGTATTCATTCCAAGAAGCTTAATAGTCTAGACGATGTCTATTCTGGAATTAATGACTTTGTAACGTGTTTGGAGCAGGTGAAAGGTTCTGATATCGACCCATGGGGCAGCGTGGGTGATACACCTCTCGCCTGGGCTGCTGGGAATGGACACGAGGCAGTCGTGAAAATACTACTCAGCCGGGACGACATCGACCCCGTCAAGCCAGGGTGGGGCGGACATACACCACTATTGCTAGCTGCTTGTAATGGAAACGAGAGCGTGGTAGAAATGCTACTGGGACGGGACGACGTCGACCCCGGCAAACCAGATGAGTACGGCCAAACACCTCTCCTACGGGCTGCTTGCCATGGGCACGAGGGAGTGGTGAGAATGCTACTTGAGCGGTGCGACGTCGACCCCGGCGAGCCAGATAAGGACGACAGAACACCACTCATGGCAGCCGCTTGGGACGGACACGGGGGAATTGTAGAAATGCTACTCAGGCGAGATGGCGTCAATCCTAACAAGCCGGATGTGAATGGCGAAACACCTCTCATATGGGCCGCTTACAATGGGCACGAGGAGGTGGTGAAATTACTACTCGGACGGGACGACATTGGCCCCGACAAGCGGGATCAGGACGGCCGAACACCACTCTGGTGGGCTAGTGGCCGTGGGGAAGTGGAAATTGTGAAAATGCTGCTCAGGCGAGACGACGTCAACCCCAACAAACCGGATGTGAATGGCGAAACACCTCTCACATGGGCTGCTCACGATGGACGTGCGGAGGTGGTGAAATTAATACACAGAAGGGGTGGCGTCGTCCCCGACGGGCCGGGCGAGGGCGACCGAACACCACACTGGTGGGCTATATCAAATATCCATGCGACAGTGGCGGATCTACTGCAGCGTCCAACACCTACCACGGCCTAGGCCCGGGGAACATCAGCCCCCTTGCTACCTTCGAAGAGGGTACCGACGACCCATGTGCTATTTCCGCTACGACCACAACAGCCCTGCGAGGGTGTTTATCACTGTCACTACCTCCCTCCTCTCACTCCCAATCTTCCCCTGAGGATTGAAGCGCTGCTCTTTGGTCATTACGCCTTACTCCCCCTTCCGGAATAGGCCCACCACAGAAACGTAGCCCAAATTATTATTATTTTTCCTGGTGGACTGAAATACCAAATGGGAATGCACATGCGTATCCCTCACATAAGTAACCTGTCCAACCTTCTATCCAGATTTTTCTTACGGAGTTAAGTTAGGATTTGCGAGCTTCTTTTTATGATCTATAGTTTAGCGTTTGAGGGGGCTATTTCTACCGTATTGGGATGGGCTGATGTAGCTCGGGGTTTCCATCATAATATTTTTTCCTCTTTTTTTATGATCATTTATTTTTTCTATGATATCTTGTTTCCCCTCTCCTCTAAGGCGTGGGACGCGACGGCTTGTTAGATTTAGAGGAAGGAATATACTGTACAATGCAAACATTTCCAACACCCACCCAAAGCAACATAATAGCTAAAACTGTTGGGTAAGGTATGGTGGCGATCGGTTTCCACTCTAAATATGGTTTAATGAATATCCTACCCATCCGGAACGTCTTCCAAGTGCGAGCCTTTTGGTCAGGCTGTCCGCACTTTTTTAGTCTCGCCCATCAAGGAAAGTCAGTGCAATAAGGGGTCTTTCAGTAGTGAAATTAGCTCCAATTCCGCAAGCACCGTATACTCCAAAAACTCGCTGTGCAGCTAAGCCCTTCTAAGTACTCGAGTATACTGTCACAGATGCTCATAACTTACAAGGCATGCGGAGATCTTTGCCTAATCTACGCTGGTATATAGTACTTACTTTCTTCAATCCGCCCACACCCAACCTTGTCTCCTTGAATGCGTTACGTAAGTTACTTTTTAGAACATGGCCCAATAACTGTTGCTGTGATCCCCGCTTCTCTTAATCACAAGTGTGTAGCTCAAATGCTCGATAGTCTATCTCTACCTGCACAGCTAGCTGCGTAACGAGATTTCCAAGCGTATCCGGTCTTCTACATTAATGTGACAAGATTGAACAGACCATGGTGCAGCGCAATATCGACTTATGAGCGAGTTGAGATGTCATCCTTCCCGAGCCTCCTTTCGCCTACTCCAATTTTTATTTTATTTTCCTCTTGGAGCATTCCGTCTGTGGCTCAGGTCAGGCTTCACAGACCTTTACAGCGCCGAGGCTACCTAGTGCCTTGCCGTAAATTATAAAAGCAAGGTGCGATACGGGAAAAGGTACCTCTAGCTATAATGCTTGATGTCCGGTGATGGTGTTTTTTTTACGGCGGGGGTTCCTGTTGATCAAACCCCGCAAGAACAGGACTCTAACCTGCGGAGGTTGGAAGATGGTTGATCGAGAGACTTAAATATGGAGCTTGGCTAGTATGTGAGGAGGATTGTGTGCAGGGGGGTACTGTTGAGGGGCCAATTTAAATCTAGGAGGTTCTTGTTCGCAATACCGGGGGCTATTTGTTTGCTTAACAGCTTAGGCTGGGCTTTCTTCTTCATCTCCGTAGGGCATGGGCAACCCCCCCCCCTTACATCTTGATTGAAATCAAAAGTGTCTTTTTATTACTGGCCCGGCTAATATTTTCTGTTTAGGTCCACGGCAAGTTACTGGACTGTATCATATTGAATAGTATTCCATGCTCCCGGTATGTAAAATTACCATTCGAAGGCTGAAGTTAGAAGAGTGATAATCTGTGACGGCCGTACAAAACCATAACGGAAGAGTGGTAGCGGCTAAGTCACCTGCTGGGAGACAATAGGGGCCAATTATGGTAGTTTCAATAAACAGACAAGAGCAGAGCTGAGGTGTTTTCTTCTTCTTTTTCTTTGCATGTACACGGCTGTGCCATCTGAGTAGTTGGGTTTATGCTTTGGGGTGCGGAATATTAAAGAGTGCCACTGGAGATCCACTGCTCTGCAGTCTCGCTTATTTGAGTGCCTAATCTTGGATCCTGAATTATCCTAGGTTCTGATCGGAGACTGCCCATTAGCATATTCAATGACTGTTCGAATTACGCCTCAGGGTAGCAGATTAACGGTATTTGGTCTTGACGGACTTCTCCATTGCCGGAGAGATGGGCCAGCGCATGGTAAAGGTAGCAACCTGCTCTGATACCGCGCTTCGTTTCGCCATACGGCTACTATGCTTGGTGGCCTCAGTGAATATTAAAACTAGGGTCCCTGTCTTTTACCTGGTACGGACCCGCCGGTAGAGCTCGCACCACGAAGAGCTGCGCCAGGTTGTTTTCAGTTAGGTGGTATGTGAGTTTTCGGTAGATTAATTTTTAAGGCTTTATCTGTCGGCATTATGCTAGGTTACCTGATTCGCCGGAGGCGATCCAGGGCAGTCGGCCATAGCAATATTTGCGCTGCGCCACGGGATAGGACTAAGGGATGTGTGACATTTGCTACCGATCCGGCAGACAGAGAGAAGTTATTGCGGGTGCAAATTCTGAGAGATTGCTTGGGCTGCCCTGAGGCACTCGGGAGGTTCCACAAAATATTTCACTTTCTTCCGCCCCCCCGCAACTCCAGCAGGCACACTGTCCCAATATCCTAAGGAGTGAAAACCGGAAACGATCCTTAACTTACCCGTCAGTAATAATATCGACCCTTTGGACACTTGCCTTCGGGTGTGGGGCAACCGAATGATTACAGATGACTTGCCTCAAGTCTTGATCTAACGATCGCCAGGCTACGCCACAAGGACATTCAAGACCGCCTAGGCGAAATGTAAGGGCAAGGCTCTTATAAGTCGAGCTTAGAAGCTGGTGCGCCAGTAGTGGGAGAGGTGAACCCGATGACGCAGTTTTTTTTGCTATAGAAATCCGGGAGTTGGGGGGATATATATGGGGAATGGGGATGCGCGTCGAGGAGTAGAGGGAAGAGGGCAAGTGCTGATGAGCCATGACGTTAGCTCATTGGTGATGGACAGCCTGTGCGATTGGGCTGGAGGACAAAATGTCGCTATTGTGTGCTTTTGCTTTGACTTCTCCGCCCGAAAAGGGCAGCCACCGGTGAGCATGCTCTCACATAAAGCCTACATATGCACCGACACTCTACTAGTAGGCGAACGTATGGCGGCACATAGAGTTAAGCTCCTTAATTCGCTAATCTGGGGCCTCTAAAAGTCTTTAGGCACGGAATATCCTTGGCAAGAAGGCCGCATATTCAGGGTGAAATGAGGTGGCATCTTTCTAAGGAGTAACGACTATACGCATCGCTCCCGGGAGAGTGATATTATCAAATATATTCATACCAAGCTGGATATGAATCCAGCTCCGGATGCAATGGATAGTAGCCGGAGGCGGGCATCTTGAAGAAAATTCCCGAAGACATTTCAGAGATATCATATGTGTGGAAGCATCGACACTCCCGGAGCTACCCGAAATTATCCACTGATCCACTGACCGTATTATCCAGATCCCCGCCAGCCTCGCCGAGCGTCGATCGGATCCTGCAAGAAATCACCATCTATCATTGACAACAAAAGCCCACCGCAATAACCGATGGCTTGTGATTGAGGGATGCTTATGGTACAACCCTGGGTTGGATAGAGCGAGGCTTAGCATGGCCACCCTAATGTAGATCTCTCACTCGGAGCGTCCCATGAAGTCCAATGAATTGCGTAGCGCCCTAATTAGCGGTCGAGATGGAATAGCCGAACCTCAGCAGCAACAGCGTTCTTTCAATAGGGACACTGCCAGCCTACTACCAAAAACTTGTTGTCGAATTAACTACTAGGTAGTGAATTCACCATCTCTGGGAGCACCTCCGGGCTCATCCTAAGCTCCATGGCACAGCTCACTCAGCATTGGCAGAAAGCCGCTTAGAAACTCTTTCGACTAGTCCCTCTCCTGAGCTCCAACAGGTACACTTTCTAGAATAGTTTTTAGGGGATCCACGCAAAAAAAAAGACCTCTCAGATCTCAGATCGCTCGAATATGCGTGCGTTGAAGTTCTTTGAGGACTACAACAACCACATATCAACTGAGATCCTTGGAAATAGGAACCGCATTTTTATCGTGTTGACTTCGATAAACTTTCCCAGTTCAATGGTTTACACTCTGCGTCCATATTTTTGGATTAATGAGACTGTATCAGAGCTCGTTTGATAGAGGTGGAGGGTTGTGATATCGACGGGGGTGGACATACAGTATCAATCGCATACCCACCCAAGCCCCTGCCCAGATTCCCTGCTGTACTCGGTCGGGATTTGTGAGTCTGTATTTATAATCTAGAGTTTGGCTTTGGCGGAGGGGCTATTTCTGCCACGGGCCGGCGTGTCTCGAAACCCCAATCATGAATGCTTTCGTTGTGGTTTTTATTTTTTGGTTCATTTTATTTTTTCTATAATACTTGTAGCGTTTGTTTCCCATACTGGGACAGGCGTGACGGTGGCTCATAACTTACTCGTACTATAGTAGCGACGGAACATGGCGGGTACGATATTTCTGGCACCTGTGCAAAGCGAGAATGGGTCTACCGTACTCGTACAGTATGATACCTAGGACCAAGACCAAGGGTTAGGTCTAGGGCATGTATGTAATCGAGAAAAGGGACAAGGTGGGGTGGGGCTTGGCATCGCCATTTTTGCGGAGCCGCATTTGAACCCCCGAATCCCAATAGCCACGATACCGGTATTCCTTCAATAGACACCTTGCGCGCCTATTTCCAGGGATTTCTTGTAGACAAGGAAGATTCCACCTTGCGATTGACCCACTTTACTCTTCACGTGCCTCTAGGCTCATCCCGAGCTTTTTGGTAAACTTCACTTTGCGATTGCAGAAACCTTCTTTGGCTAATCTGATTTCTCAGTAGGTCAAGCCAGTCCCTCGATCTCTACTCGTAACGCGCCCTCTTTCTCCACTTCCACCCATCATTTCCCGAATAATCTTAGGGAATCCACCCAAACCGAGATATTTCAGATTCCGCGGAACTGCCTGCGCCGAACATGCTTGACCTTGACGCGGTACTCACTAAAATCTCCTCCAAGACGCGGCGGCCTGGCGTCTGCCGTATTCATTCCGAGGAGCTTAATAGTCTACACGATGTCTATTTTGGGATTAATGGGTTTTTCACGGGTTGGGAAGAGGTGAAAGGTTCTGATATCGACCCATGGGGCAGCGTGGGTGATACACCTCTCGCGTGGGCTGCTGGGAATGGACACGAGGCAGTCGTGAAAACACTACTCGGCCGGGACGACATTGACCCCGTCAAGCCAGGGTCGGGCGGCCACACACCCCTATTGCTAGCTGCTTGTAATGGAAACGAGGGCGTGGTGGAAATGCTACTGGGACGGGACGACGTCGACCCCGGCAAACCAGATGAGTACGGCCAAACACCGCTCCTGCGGGCTGCTTGCCATGGGCACGAGGGAGTGGCGAGAATACTACTTGGGCGGGACGGGGTCGACCCCGACGAGCCAGATGAGGACGACAGAGCACCACTCATGGCAGCCGCTTGGAACGGACACGGGGGAATTGTAGAAATGCTACTCAGGCGAGATGGCGTCAACCCTAACAAGCCGGATGTGAATGGCGAAACACCTCTCATATGGGCTGCTTACAATGGGCACGAGGAGGTGGTGAAATTACTACTTGGACGGGACGACATTGACCCCGACAAGCCGGATCAGGACGGCCGAACACCACTCTGGTGGGCTGGTGGCCGTGGGAAAGAGGAAATTGTGAAAATGCTGCTCAGACGAGACGACGTCAACCCCAACAAGCGGGATATGAATGGCGAAACACCTCTCACATGGGCTGCTCACGATGGATGTGCGGAGGTGGTGAAATTAATACACAGAGGGGGCGGCGTCGTCCCCGATGGGCCAGGCGAGGACGGCCGAACACCCCACTGGTGGGCTGTATCAAATATCCATGAGAGAGTGGCGGCTCTACTGCAGCGTCCAACACCTACCACGGCCTAGGCCCGGGGAACATCAGCCCCCTTGCTACCTTCGAAGGCGGTACCGATGACCCCATGTGATATATTTCCGCTACGATCACAACAGCCCTGCGAAGGTGTTTATCACTATCACTACCTCCCTCCTCTCACTCCCAATCTTCCCCTGAGGATTGAAACGCTGCTCTTTGGTCATTACGCCTTACTCCCCCTTCCGGAATAGGCCCACCACAGAAACGCAGCCCAAATTATTATTATTCTTCCTGGTGGACTGAAATACCAAATGGGAATGCACATGCGTATCCCTCCATACCTGTCCAACCTTCTATCCGAATTTTTCTTACGGAGTTAAGTTAGGATTTGCGAGCTTCTTTTTATGATCTATCGTTTAGCGTTTGAGGGGGCTATTTCTACCGTATTGGGATGGGCTGATGTGGCTCGGGGTTTCCATCACAATATTTTTTTACTTTTTACTTTTATTATTTATTTTTTCTATGTCTTGTTTCCCCTCTCTCTGAGGCATGGACGCGACGGCTGGTTTGATTTAGAGGAAGGAATATACTGCACAATGCAAACATTTCTGACACCCACCCAAAGCAACATAAAAGCTAACTGTTCGGTAAGGTATAGTGGCGATCGGTTTCCACTCTAAATATGGTTTAATGAATATCCTACCCATCCGGAACATCTTCCAAGTGCGAGCCTTTAGGCTGTCCGCACTTTTTCAGCCTCGCTCATCAAGGAAAGTTAGTGCAATAAGGGGTCTTTCAGCAGTGAAATTAACTCCAATTCTGCAAGCACCGTATACTCCAAACACTCGCTGTGCGGCTAAACCCTTCTACTCGAGTATACGGTACTGTCATAGATGCTCGCAACCTACAAGACACGCGGAGATCTTCGTCCAATCTACGCTGGTATATACTTACTTTCCCCAATCCTCCCACACCCAACTTTGTCTCCTGGATGAGTTACGTAAATTCCTTTTTTAGAACATGGCTCAATAACTATTGCGGTGGCCCCTGCTTCTCTTAATCACAAGTGTGTAGCTCAAATGCTGGATATCCCTACCTCCACAGCTAGGCGCGTAACCAGATCCCCGAGCGCACCCGGTATTTCGCAACAACGTGACAAGGTTGAACAGACCATGGTACTGCCCGATATCAACTGATGGACGAGTTGAGATATCTTATCCTTCCCGAGTCTCCTTTTCCCTGCTGCAATTTTATCTTTTTTCCCCCTAGAGCGTACTGTCTATGCTCATGGTCACGCTTCACGGACCTTTACCATGTTGAGACTACCTGGTGGCGTATCATAAATTATAACACCAAGGCGCGATACTGGATAAGGTACCTCTAGCTATAGGGTCTGATGCTCAGTGAGGGTGTCTTTTTACGACGGGAATTCTTGTCGCAGGGAGTGCTATAAATCAGGCCCCACAAGAACCGGGCCTCTAACTTGCGGAGGTTGGAAGACGATTAAACGAGATACTTAGGTATAGAGCTTGGCTAGTATATGAGGAGGGTTGTGTGCAGGAGGGTACTGCTGAGAGCCTAAGTCGAGTTCAGGAGGTTCTTGTTCGCAATAATGGGGGCTACTTGAGTGCTTAGCAGCTTGGGTTGGGCTTTCTTCTTCATCTCCGTAGGTCATGTGTAACCACCCCTCTTACATCTTGAGATCAAAGGGTCATTTCTTTCTATTGGCACGGCTAGTAGTTTTGGGTAGGTTTGCAGCAGGTTACTGAACTGTATCATATTGAGTGGTATTCCATGCTATGTAAAATTACCATTTGGTGACTAAAGCTAGACGAGTGATAATCTGTGACAGCTTCACAAAACAAAGGAGAAATTGTTAGGATTATAACATATTAGAGAACAGGATTGGTAGAGGCTCGGTGAATAGTCCTTATCCGTCTGCATGTTTAAAGATCCTTGAAATCACTATTCGTGTTGGTTAGCCGTAGAAACGGAACTTGGTTTTGAGGAACATCCCGATGGGACTGGGAGTAGGCAATGGCGGAAGATGGAACAGTGCGGTCGTGACGGATGTCAAAAAGCATAGTACCCATCTTTATAGAATTTTGTATGAGGTAGAGGGAAGGGCTTCCTGACCTGGGCTGACATGAGGAAGGACTTTGCTGGCTGCTTTGGGTTGGACGATATGTTGGGTTTTCGGCAAGTTCATTCATAAGGCTTGGTGCGTTTATAAGTTATGCCAAGCTAGCTGATTTTACAAGTACTAGAGATGTCCTAGGGTGTTTATCTGTTGGGGGGCGGGATTTGGGCTGTGCCACAGGGTAGAAAGAGAAGTGTGGCATTTGCTAGCGATGTCGCAAAGGAGGTGCTGAGGTTCCACAAGGGACCCCGCTTTTCAGCCCCCAGCAATTCCAGCAGCCGACCAACTCCATCATCCACCGTTAACAATATCCTGATCAACGAAAACAGAAATGTCCCTACCTTTTAGTAATAACATCAACTCTTTGAACACGGCTATTAACGTGTGGAACAACTATAGCATTGCCGACGATCGGTCTCAAATCTTGACCTGGCTATCACCACTAGAGCCTAGGCTACGACACCAGGACATTCGAGACCGCCGAGTCGAAAATGTAGGGGAATGGCTCTTACAAACCGAGGAGTTCAGAAGCTGGCATGCCGGTAGTGGGGGAGGCGAATACGATGAGGCAGTTTTTTTTTGCTATGGAGATCCGGGGGTGGGCAAGACATATCTCAGGTAACGAAGATGAACCTCGATGGATAAAAGGAAGGGGGCAAATGTTGACAAGCTGTGATGTTAGCTCATTGGTGATAGACAGCCTGTGCGATCAGGCCAGAGGGCGGGATGTAGCCGTTGCATGCTTTTACTTCGACTTCGCAGCCCAAAAGGAGCAACTGTCGACAAGCATGTTGGGTGCCCTGCTCAAGCAAGCTGTGGGCGGGCTAGGAGAGATACCGGGGGAAATAGTGCGAGCTTATGAAGACCAGAAGAAGGTCATTGGTGGACGGGGACCCCAGCTTTCCGATATTGTGAAGATGCTGCAGGCCACCTCTTCTGAAAAGCCTACATTCATATGTATCGACGCTCTGGATGAGTGTGTGGCGGAACATCGGGTTAAGCTTCTGAATTCTCTAAATCAAATCCTCCAGAAGTCTCCCCGTACTCGAATATTCGTGACTGGAAGACCGCACATTCAGGATGAAATCGGGAAGCGTCTTTCCGGCAGAGTAGTGACTATACGCATCACTCCCAGAAGAGGTGATATTATTAGATACCTTCATAGTAGGTTGGATGAGGACACCACACCAGATGCGATGGACAGTAGATTGGAGGCAGACATTCTGAAGAAAATTCCTGATGATATTTCGGAAATGTATGTAGAAGTAACGGCCCCCCGGAAGTTATTTCGAGTTGTCCCTGACAGATATATTCTAGATTTCTGCTAGTCTCGCTGAATATCGATGCGATCCTTCAAGAAACCACCATCCACCAGAGGCGACAGAAGCTCAATGCAATGGCCGATGGGTTCGGGTTGGGGGATGCTTATGGCGCAACGATAAGTCGGATAAAAGGACAGGGTGGGAGGAAAGCGAGACTTGGCATGGCCGCTTTGATGTGGATCTCTCACTCGGAGAGGCCCTTGAAGTCCGATGAACTTCGCCACGCCCTAGCAGTCGAGATAGGGTCACCGAACTTCAATGCCGACAATGTCCCTTCAATAGGGACATTGCTGGCCTGTTGTCAAGGGCTGGCTGTGGTAGACAAAGAGACTTCCGATGCCCGGCTGATTCACTTTACCCTTCAAGAGTACCTCCGCGCTCATCCCGAGCTTTTTGGTACAGCTCACTCAACAATGGCAGAAACCTGCTTAAGTTATCTGAATTCACAGCAGGTCAAGGCTCTCCCAGCAATCCCCTGTTCCGATTCCCGAGGCACCCCGCTTCTCGAATATTCTTCTGTATATTGGGGAATGCACGCGAAAAGGGAGCTTTCGGATCGTGCGAAATTGCTGGCGCTGAAGTTATTTGACGACTACAATAACCAGACATCCACTGGAATCCTATTGGAAGCACAGGAATCATATGTTTACCGTATTAATTTTGATAAGCTTTCCCTGTTCAATGGCCTGCATTGTGCATCCATCTTTGGGATCGACGAGATTGTAGCTGGTTTGGTAGAAGCGGAAGGTTGTGATATCAACCAAAGAGACTGCGTGGGTAATACAGCTCTGGTGTGGGCTGCGCGGAATGGGCATGAGGGGGTTGTGAAGATACTACTTGGGCGTGACGATGCCGACCCCAACAAACCAGGTTGGGGCGGCGAAACACCTCTCCTGTGGGCTGCCTTCAAAGGTCACGAGGGAGTTGTGAAAGCGCTACTCAGACGAGGCGACGTCAACCCCAACAAAGGCGATGAGGAAGGCGAAACACCACTCTTGGGGGCTACCCGCAAAGGTCACGAGGGAGTTGTGAAAGCGCTACTCGGACGGGACGACGTCAACCCCAACAAACGCAATGCTGATGGCGAAACACCACTCTTCTGCGCTGCCAGCAGTGGGCACGAGGGAGTTGTGAAAATGCTGCTCGGACGAGACGACGTCAACCCCAATGAGCCAGATACATTCGGCCAAACACCACTCTTGTTTGCTGCCTTAAATGGTAGTGAGGGAGTTGTGAAAGCGCTACTCGGACGAGACGACGTCAACCCCAACAAACCTGATGTGGGTGGTGAAACACCACTCCAGTCTGCTGCCTACAACGGGCACGAGGGAGTTGTGAAAGTCCTCCTCGGACGAGACGACGTTAACCCTGTCAAACCAAACAAGGATGGCCAAACACCACTCTGGCTTGCTGCCTACAATGGGCACGAGGGAATTGCGAGAGCGCTACTCGGACGAGACGACGTCAACCCCAACGAGCCAGATAGATACGGTCAAATACCACTCCAGTCTGCTGCCTGCAACGGGCACGAGGGAGTTGTGAAAGTCCTCCTCGGACGAGACGACGTTAACCCTGTCAAACCAAACGAGGATGGTCAAACACCACTCTGGCTTGCTGCCTACTATGGGCACGAGGGAGTTGTGAAAACACTACTCGGACGGCACGAGGTCAACTCCGACAAACCGGATAACCAGGGCCGAACACCGCTGTGGTGGGCCACTGAAAATGGCCACGCGGGAGTGATAGCTCTACTACAGCCCCCAAAATCTGCCACCAACAGCCCGGCCTAAGCCCGAGGAGACACCGCCCTCCTTACAGCCTTCGAACACCTTACCGGTAACCTATGTGCCACCCCCGCGAGGATCCCGGTAGCTCAATATATTGTAAGTGTTCGCCGCCACCACTGGCTCCCTCTTCTCACTCCCGCCCAACCTTTTCCCGATCTTGAAATAAAACCTCGTCATTGTTGTCTGATCTTCTCTTCCACCGCAAGCCTCCTATGAAACAGTGCTTAAATATTTTTCTTCTTTAGTATTAGTAGAAGGAGGTCATACCCAATCAGAATGCGCATATCTATCACATACCCTTCCGACCCTCTATCCGGATTTTTCTTATGGAGCCGAGCTGGGATTTATGAGCTCCCATTTGGAATCTACAGTTTAGCGTGGGTGGAGGGCAATTTCTACTATGTTGCGATAGGCCAGAGTGGCTTAAAGTTTCCTTAATATTTATGATACTCTATTTCTTTTTGGTTCATTCATTTTTTTCTACAATTTACATTTTCCCCCTTTTTCCCCTCTAGCTGTGGACGTGAGAGTTTAGATAGAGGCAAAAATAGACTGTACAAGTATTTCTGACACTCGTGCAAAGCGATATAAAAGCTAATTGTTAACCAAGAAAGGTATGATGTGATGGTATTATAATCCCAGTAGTAGAGCACTGCATTAGGAGCAGAGATAGCGCAGGCCGATGGGCAGCGCGGGCATGTATGGAGGAACACAGAAGTGTGGACGGGTGAACGTTCTAGGGCATGAACGGATGTTTAGGGCATATGCGGAAACATGGCTATCACATGTAAGAACAGAGTTTTACCTACTAGAGGTGAACCGTAGCTAGCAACCTCCATAGCAAAAACAACTCCAACATCTCCTCCGTCAAATACACCCGAACACGAATCGTGCTACCTCCATCATGATGGTGATTGGCATCCACTATGGGCACGGATTAATGAAGATATACTTATCTGGAGCGTTCCCCAGGCGCGAACTTCAAAGTCAGGTTGGAAGGCTCCGAACACTGTTCCGCCCCGCCCACCAAGAATCAACATAATACCGGGCCTTCCGACTGCGGAACTAACTCCAATTCTTCGAGACCATATAAATCTCAAGAACTCGCTCGGCGGCCAGACCTTCCGCATCATTTTAGATACCGATCGCCAGTATAGCGCGTAATTTTTGGAAAGCTGTACTCAGCCTATGCTGACACACTTTTTCCAACCCGTCCATACTCAGCCTAGTCTCTATAATGCGCTGCGAGGGTTACTTTTATGAATCAGGTTCAGTGACTAATTGTCGTTGTCTGGGCCTCTTTTGGCCACAAGCGCGTGGGTCAATACTCCATATTCCTATCTACACATGGTTACAACTACAGGTGTATAAAGAGTTTCTCGAGCACAGTACATCCGGTATTCCCCCATAATTTGGGAAGAGCGAATGGAAGGCCGACCATGGGGCGCAATATTGATTTGGGAGAAAGGTTGGGACACCCCATAGCCTCCGAGTCGCCTTTTGCCTATTATAATCGTTTTTTTTTTCTTCTTCCCTTTCCCCATGGCATTCTCTCTGTGCTCGGGGGTCACCTCTCGAGCTATATAGGGGAACCTTGCCTTGTCCAGTGACAGTACTGGTACCGGTAGTGTTCTGAGAATACCGGATGTAACTGTATTGTAGCTAGCGGATACCCTACGTAAACAACCGTCCCAGGGAGCAATACCAGAAAACGGTATCTCGAACTCTAAAACTCGATGTCTTCATAGCGTATTTTTCTGAAGTTATGGTAACTCATGTTGCGTGAGATTGTCTATAACTCTACCCAGCCTCACATCTTCATCGAGATCAAAGGTGTTCCTTTATATAGACCCATATAATAGCTTCTAGTAAGCTTACTGTAAACTACCATGCTACCACACCCTGTCATAGTATCCTATTTTATGCTTTGTAAAATTCCAACCTTAGCCCTAAACCTAGACGAGTGATGATCTGTGACGGTATTGCAGATACGAAAGAAAATAGTGGCGACAGCTAAGATACCTACTTGCTTAAAGATAATAGTGGGGAATTCTGGTAGTTTCTGTGGACGGACTAGAGCAGAGTTGAGGTCTTTTTCTTCTTCTTTTTGCACGCACAATTTCCTAATCAAAGTAGCCCGGTCTAGGCTTTGGGGTAAGTTACAGAATAGCAAGAGCATCACCGGAGATTTATTTTACTCTGCAATCTTGGTTAGTTAAGTGGTAAATCCCGGATCTTGAATCGTCCTAGTTTTTCATGGGAGACCATTCATCACCGTATTTAACGACTCTTTTTAAGTGCTCCCGAGGATAGCCCTCGAATGGTTCTTGGTTTTGAACCTCTAGACTGCTGAAAAAATAGGGTAGTTTATGGCAAAGATAGCAAACTACTGGCATACTGCACTGCTGTGTGCTTTAAGACCACTGTACTTGGCGGTCTCGATACATATCAAAAACAAGGTCCTTGTCTTCAAGAGTCTGGTAGGAGGTTGCTGAAAGAGCTTTTAGGGCTGTATTTACATCAAAGAGCTATGCTGTGTTGCATTAGGTCAGGTGGTATATCGGCCTTTTGGCTTGCTCTTTCACATGATAGATAAACAACTCGCTGGGAAAGGAAAAAAATAATGATATTGTTAGCGCGTCGGCCACAAGTTATCAGAGTTTGACTAGAGCAATGGCGGTCGCCAGAAAGCCCTGACACACACAAATAGTTACACTAGAACCCAAGCTACAAGACTGGAAGGTTTTCATTTTTTTTTTTGCCCAGTAACTTAAGTTAAAATACAAACCGGCGAAAAACGGTTTTTTTTGTTCTTTGTTAGTTTCCGAAGCGGTGCAGACAGCAGCAGGTAATTCAAGGTGTCTTATCCAATCCGGAACGATAAAATCTCAAGGAAACAATGTATCCTATTGAGAAAACGATTGTGGTTCATGTTGTGCGAAATGTTAATTTAAAAAGATGATCCATGGATTGATTTCGGAGGAAAGCAGAGAGAGAGATGGTTTGAAAGAGAGGGGAAGCCATCCCACATTTAAGGGAGCTAAAAGCGGTGGTGAGTCTGGACAGGCGGGGAAAGAATGCGGGTGTAGGAATTCTTACATAGTCCACAATCTACCCATTTCTTCGATAGGGTATACGTCATACTACATAGTGAGAAGACCTTAATTATACAATAGGGGGTAACTTGGAACTTGCAGGCCCGGGAGACAGGGAATCCACATTCTGGGAGGGGTCAAAGAATTATATTGGAAAAATGGGCAATGGCCGTGCTATATAGACCGGAAACGTACGAGAGTGAAAGATGCGCGAGAACTTCATTCTGTTTTAGATGGCCAGGAAAACTCAACACCATGCAGCGAAACAGCGCTATGTATCGGCAGCGGAGGAGAGATCAAAGGGAGCAGTATTGAAAAAACAAGTGAAAACAAATGAGAGCAAAATTACATATCTGGCCGAATGACCCAGAAGTGACATGAGCGAAGAGTTAAATCCAACAAGTAGAACTTGGAGTACAGTAAACCGACACTAAGGGAGGATGACTGGGTTTGTCGTACTCTAAGACATGAAAAGTAAATATCTGGAAGCCCAATTTCGACACATTATGTTGAAATTGGGCCTTCGGATACGCACGACAAAGCCGGTTATTCGCACTCAGTGTCGGTTTACGGCTCTCCTTATTCCACTTGTTGGACTTCACTCTTTGCTTATATCACCTCTTTGTCTATTGACCAGATATGTAATCTTCCCATCATTTGTTTTTTTCTGTGTTTCATACTGCACGCTTTTGATTTTTTTCTCCGCTGCTGATACACAGTGCTGCTTCACTGCACAAATAGTAGGTCTCCCTGACCATCTTAGATGGAATTGAAGTTCATGCGCACCTCTTGTTCTCGTATACTTCTAGTATATTTCTCAGCCTTTAGACAATTTTTCAACATATTAATTTTAAAGTTAAACGAGTGATGATTTGTGACGACCTTTGATCAGGTGGCATAACCAGAGGAAATAGCGGCGACAACTAAGTTACCTGATCGGAGGTAGTCGCACTCAGATATGTATGAACAGACTGAAGGGGAATTAAAATTTTTTCCCTTTTCCCCGTGCGCTTAAAGTGCTCAACTGATCGGAGCAGATTAGTTGATCCTCGGAGGCACAGTCCACGAATGGTACCATCCTCATAGTGATTCCTTTCACCGCTGTTGACCTGAGATTTACCCTATTGCCTTGGGTAGTTAGTTTAGCGGTAATCTCGCATCCACTACCGGTATTGTCGTGGAATCTGGCTGGAGACTATTCTTTCATCAGCATATTAGAGGAATCTTTGAAGTTTGATTCACTACTTGGTTTAGCCGCCCAGCAGTATTTGGGTTTGGCGAATTTGCCCCGAGGACGTTAGGAATAAGTGGTAGATTATGGTGAATATAGCAACCTCCCATGATACCACATTGTGCTAGGCTATGCGAGTACCCATACTCGGTCCCGATAAATACCGAGGAACACAGCCCTATCCTGCCTGACAGAACCTGGTACCATGCAGGGTGGAGCCTATATCGACATCAAGAGGAACCATGGTGCGCTTTGTTATGTTAGGTGATATGTGAGTCTCCATGGATTCATCTATTATACTTGATGTCCTCTTAGATCTCTATATTATGTACCAAAGTAGCCGATTTTACGCAAGGAAGTGGAGGATTTTCGTCCATCGCAGTCGAAAGATTTGCCCTTTATAATACAGAGTGATACCACAGGATAGCACTTGGAGAGGTGTGGTATTTCCTGTTACCGATGCGGAGGTTAATTGGTCCGTCCTAAATCTCCGTTACACTGCGCAAACACCCAGCCTCCCCCCAGATGCCAGCGATCCCACCAACCGACAATCTCAATCAGTTACCTACCACCACTTTCCGAACAGCAAAGATGTCTCACACCAACTCCCACAATCCTACCAACCCCTATAATAGGGTGAAACAGCTAAGTTATAATAGCGCAAATAAGCGGTCTCAAGTCTTGGCCTGGTGTCCTCTTCAAAAGCACAGGGTACGGCACCAGGATATCCGAGACCACGGGTCGAGAGCCTGAGGGGGGGGATGGATCTCGCAAACTGAGGAATTTAGCCGCTGGTGCTCCAGTAGCGGGGAAGGTGAATCCGATGACGCGGTTCTCCTTCGCTATGGAGGTCCATCCCAAGATTGATTTGGCAAAGTGCAATCATATCACAATAGTAATCTCCCTTTCAAATCTCAATAGTTTTAGATGTCAACCGACGGCGACGACAACCAAACGAAATGCCAAGAGTTCACGCCACGAGGAAATGATCGCGCAACTCAGGAGCGACGAAGTTCACTTGATTCAACAACCTCTATCCCTACAGGTAACGGTAAAGACCGGGGTCTATAGCCACAACAAAATCCTCCTACCTCTCAGGGATCACCACACATGCCCATGCTATTTCACGTGTGTCTCCCCTTCGCAGAAACTATCCGAAAAACAAAAGTGACTATCATGAGAGCATCCCGAGCAGCATCTCATGATTTCAAATAGAGATGTTGGCATATAGAGTTCCAAATTATAATAGGGTTAAAAACTGATGAAAAAATATAAATATACTGGTAGTATGCCATCATGATTATTATTATGCCCTGCCAGTTTAGTCATTAGTGTAAAAATATCAAAAAAGTGATGGGACAGGATATGGATTGATGCTTTTATCCCAAGTAGAAGAAAGGCGTTCTCTCCTTATCCAACTCATGCCGTTTGAAAGCTAATTCCTGTGGAAAAACGTTTGTAACCGCAGCAACGGCGATAAACCGGAGACTCCTAGGGCGGGGAGGGGAGGCTGAGCGCAGTGATAAGCGCTTGGAAATTATTGAAGAAAACAACATCACATACTTGTATGATACAAGACAATTGTGGGGCAATAGATTTTTTGCTTTTTTCTTTGACCAAAAAGAATCCTTCAAAGAAGTCCTCCAGGATATGGGATTAATGGTAATTTTTTATCTGTGTTGAGAATATACGTGATAGACTACTGTAGAAACAACACATCATCAGAAACATTTGATGTGGTTCCCTTTTAGGAATGAGGCGGCTCGGCATCGCCGAGCACAGGGAGAATTTTGGATCAAGTTAGGTTGCCATCAGTTCTCCCCGCCCTGGAAGTCTCCGCATCTATCATTGGGCCAGTGGTAGAGGTGGAAGGTTGTAATATTATCATCCAAAGGAACTGCGTGAGTAATACAGCTCTCGTATGGGCGGGGCAGAATGGGCATCAGGGAGTGAAGACACTAGACCTACTTGTGGGAGACGACGTCGACCTGACAAATTGCTCGAGTACTTAATGTAAGTAGATGAGTACGGCTAAACACCGCTCTGGCAGACTGTTGAGAATGGCTAGGCGGGAGTGATAGCTATAGTACCGGTACTCGAGTACTCTTAATTTTTTTATACCTTTTTTCGGTTGTTGGTCACTTATTTTTTCTCCTGCAGGAGACAAGGTGGGAGAGGGGCTTGGCATGGGAACTTTGCCGAGCCGCATTTGAACTCCGATAACGAAGAGCTGTGCCAGGTCCACAGACTAGGGCTGTTAGATCATCCAATCACACCAGCCACAGTAGCCCTTCAACCAGGACCACTACCGTATGATACTTGTCACTTGTACTATACCGGCCCCCCCTCTGAGTAGAGAGACCGTTCATCGACAAGAAGCCTTCCACAGGACCCTTAACCCACTTTACCCCTCACGAGCCCTTCCGTCTTCATCCCGAGCTCTGTGGTACAGCTTACTCGAAAATTGCAGGAAGCCGCTTAAACTGTCGGAATTCGCAGCGCAACTCTCCCGACCGCTCCCCCCACCATCTCCAACACGCACCCTTTCTCCATCTCCCCTTTCGACCCCTACAAACACAGTTTCTCGAATATCCTTCCCTCTATCGGGGAGTCCACACAAAACCGGACCTCCCGGATTGCGCGAGGTTGCTCGCTCTGAAGTTATTTGACGGCGACAACAACACCATATCCACCAAAATCATCTCGAAGGCACAGAAACCTTGCGTTTACCGTATTGACTTCGATAAGGTTTTCCTGCTCAACGGCCTATACCGCGCGTCCATCTTTGTGATTGATGGGATTGATGGGATTGTAGCGTGGTTGGTGGAGGTGGAAGGTTGTGATCTGAACAAGAGAGCCAGCATGGGCGATACACCTCTCACATGGGCTGCGGGGAATGGGCATGATGAAGTGGTGAAACTACTACTCGCTAGGCACGATATCGACCCCGATAAGCCGGGTGAGGGCGGCCAAAGACCACTGTTGGAGGCTGCTCGCAACGGGCATGAGGGAGTTGTGAAAATGCTACTTGAGCGAGACGACGTCAACCCCAACGAGGCAGATATATATGGCCAAACACCACTTTGGCTTGCTGCTTGCCGTGGGAAAGAGGGGGTTGTGAAAATGCTACTCGGACGAGACCATCTCAACCCCAACATCCAAAATGAAGACGGCGAAACACCACTCTGGGTTGCTGCCTACAATGGGCGCGAGAGAGTTGTGAAAATTCTACTCGAACGGGGCGACGTCAGCCCCGACAAGTCAAATAGGTATGGTGAAACACCCCTGTTTTGGCCTGCTTGCCTCGGGTACGAGGGAGTTGTGAGAATGCTACTCGGGCGGGACGACGTCAACCCCGACAAGTCAAATGAGGATGGCGAAACACCTCTCCACTGTGCTGCTTGCTGCGGCCACGAGGGAGTTGTGAGAATGCTGCTTGGGCGAGACGACATCGACCTCAACAAGCCGGATATGAGCGGCCGAACGACACTCTTGCGAACTGTCCGCAATCAGTACGACGGAGTTGCGAAAATGCTACTCGAACAGGAAAACGTCAACCCCAACAAACCTGATAATGACGGAGAAACACCTCTCCTATGGGCTGCTCGCAATGGACGTGAAGCAGTGGTGAGATTATTACTTAGTCGGTGTGACATCGATCCCGACGTACCAGACCGCCTGGGCCGAACACCCCTGTGGTGGGCTACAGAGAATGGTCACGCGGGAGTGATATCTCTACTACAGCCTCCAACATCTGCCACCCACACCCCGGCCTAAGTCCGAGGAGACACCACCCTCCTTACAGCATTCGATCTCCATTCCAATAACCTGGTGATATTCCCGCAAGGACTCCACCAACCACAGGCTTGTTTGTCACCGCCGCTGCCCCTCTCCTCTCTCCCCCTCCTCGCCTTCCCCCACAGTTTAAGACATTACCTTGTTATAATTGCTGTCTTGCCCTTCCTCCCCGAGTCAGCCGCCACAGAAACACTGTTTAAAACTTCTTCCTCCTATGAACCAAATAATACCTAATGGGAATGCACGTATCTCTCACACACCCGGCCAATCCTCCTTTCGGATTCTTCTTATGGAGTCAAGCCAAGATTTGTGACCTCCTGTTTGAAATCTGGAATTTAGCGTGAGCGGAGTGGTATCTCTTTGTATTGGAATAAGCGGGCGTGGTTTTGTTGTTCATGTTTTTCTCTCCACAATCTATTGTTACGATGGGTGTCTAGACACTGGGTGGGAAAGTATACAATTCAAATATTTCTGACACTCATGCAAAGCGGCGTAACTGCTGGTTGTTAACAAGTAATGCATCATGCACTATGTCAGGACTTTAAGTCTAAATCCAAGCTTAATCCTGGCGTACCAAACAGGGCCTGGGGCATGGCGGCGGCTTGTTTCCACTATAGACATGGTTTAATACGTATCTGGGACACCCTCCACATCTAGGAATCAAAGTGAGGCTGCGAGGCTGTCCGCACTTTTCCTCCTGCCTGTCAAGGAGACAACCATCGTATTAACTCCACGAACCCGCTGTGCGTCTAAACTCTTCCGGACCTTCCCACTCGGCTTAGAAGCCCATCCGACGAGCTATTCCAGAGGGCAGTACCCGGCCTATGCTAGTATACTTTCTCCAATCCCCCACCTCAACCCAGTCTCCAGATTCCTTATAAATTTCGCTTTTATAAACTGGGCTCAACAGCTATTATAGCCTATGCCATTTTTGGTCACGAGTGCGTGGCTCAAATGCTCGATATCCCTACCTGCATATTAACTAGGTGAATAATGTTGCACACGATCAGATACGGCACCGAATGGCAACGAATGTGGATAGTTCGCTATTCAGGTCTCTGATGTCCGTCACTCTCCTAACTGATGGTAAAAACAGTGGTATGTACACTATGGAAATGGAACATGATGGAATCATCCTTGCCCCTCCATGGATCACCGCACATCTCCATTTCCCCCACGCATGTCCCAATCCCCTCGGCTACTCCCGCGATAACAAGAGAAGAGGAAAAATTCCCGGAAATGGTCCCCTCACCCAATGATCTCTGGAATAAAGACTCCCGTTCCTTATGCAGTTCATTCGCCTCTTCCACATCTGATAGGGGTGATCCAAGGGACCACGGTGCTGCGTAATATCGATACACTAGGGAGCAGTGTTCGGATGGTCCCGCACGTTGCCTTTTTGAACCCAGCTGATGTAGTATCGGACCGAGTTGACATAGCACAGGACCCTACAACCCTAAGGTACGATACGACACCGGAAAAGCGTTTCTCAAACATTATATCTGATGCCGGGGAACAGTTCCCTTTACTACAGGAGTTCATGTTGCCGAGGGTACACGTAATTTGAGCTTCCCTATAACATGGGGATGATAGACGCAGACGCGTATATGGGAAGAGGTTAGACAAAAGAAGAAAGTATGAGACTTTTGTAACATATGAGGAGGATTTTGTTCAGGGGGGGGGGGGGCTCTACCGAGTCAGGTAAGGCCAACGGTGCACTTATCAGCGATGCCGGGGGGACGAGGGTATATTTAAAAACTGTAACTAGATTTTCTTTCCACTTCTCTGTGCCATGTGGAACCGCCCCCCCCCCTGACCTCTTACATTTTCACTTAAATAAAACGTATTTTTTTGTATTCCCCAGGCTAACGTCTCAGAGTTGGTTCACGGAAACTCACGATACTGTATCATATTTGATGGTATCGTATGCTATGTAAAATTACAATTCAGAGGCTAAACTTCAACGAGTGACGATCTGTGATGGCGTTGCAAAACCGGAAAGGAAATTGTGGTGATAATTCACTCAGCGGCCAGGAAATACAGTAACAGCGACAAAGTGTCGGGGTTCCTATGAACGGACTGGAGTAGGGTTGAGGGTTTTTGTTCTTTGAACCTATCATACCATACTATGATACACTAATCCAACCAGTTTTGTTTATGTTTTGGAGTACAGGTTATTAAGACTATTGCCGGAGATTTGCACTCGAGTAGCCTATGGCAAAAGCAGCCCAGTACGAGGCTGAAGGGCGAGCGCCCAGGGTCTATCGGAATCGCGAAGGACTCAGCTGTGCTTGCTGAGGTTAGGCGGTATGTGGGTTTTTCAGTGGGTTTATTCATAAAGCTCGATGTGCCTGTGTATATACCAAGCTAGATAATTCCACGGAGGTACACTAGAGTGTTAGGCCTTCGAGGTGCAATACCTGAGCTATACAGCAAGATAGAAACTAGGGAGGGGTGGCATTTGCCACCGATACTGTAAGTACAAAGGAGGTCTTGTAAGAACGAATTCAAGGGGGGGGGGGTTATGGACGGCCTTGAGGCACCGACGTGGTCTCACAAAGCACTTCAATTTTCGCCCACCCCTAGTAATTGTGCTGGTGGACGTACTCTACCACCCACTGCCTGCAATCATAAGCAGCGAAAAACGGACATTTACTCTACCTTTCAGTAATCTCCTTGAACACCGAACACCGATAGTAGCGTCTGGAACAGCTGCATTACCGCAGCCGCCAGTCTTAGCCCCCGACCTAGCTGCCGCCACTAGATCCCAAGCTATGGAGCCAGGGAATTCAGGACAGCCGAGCCAAAAGTATTAGGGAATGGCTCTTACAAACCTAGGATTTTAGAAACCGGCGCCCGGGTAACGGAGGTGGATATGAGACTCGACTTTGTTTTACTATGGAGATCTGGGGGGGGCAAGATTATATTTAACAATAAGAATGAAGCTCGAGGAACGGAAGGAAGGGGCAAGTACTGAAAACCCAAATCCGGGTAGAGACCGAGTTCGGAAATCCTAACGAAGGAGTTTGGTCGGTGGGTAAGTGAAAAGGAAGGAAGGAATGAAGATAGCGGGCAGAAGGAAGGAAAAGAATCACCGGGTGATGGAAGCACGTATCACAAAAAAAGAAAAGGCCTCCAATCCGGGGCAAACAAACCAAGTTCTCGCTCCCACAGTCTTCACTGCTGTGGTTGTTCACACGATCGTCCTCTCCCTAGTAAATACAGCCGGGCTTAGGCCATTTTAAACAAACCTCCGGCCCACGCAATCCCCTCAACCTCAGCATCTCTGATCCTCCTCCTTCGCCCACGACAAACATCTCCCACAGTAAGCTCTCGCTCGTCCTCTTGCCTATAGACATAGCTAGTAAAAGAAAAATAAGGAAAGTAAAAGAAAAAGCCCGAATTCTACCTTCCACCTCCACAGTACTGACAAGCAGTAATATTCGCTAATTGGTGGCTTATAGCTAGGGGACCAGACAGAGGGAGAATGTGGCCGTTGCTTGTTTTTACCCTTACTTTGCAGCTCAAAAGAAGCAGACATTGGCGAGTATGATGCGATACTTGTCAGTCACTTGTACCCAGTGTTGTAAAGAAGGCCTTTAGTAATCGAACCGGAGGGTTAGAAGGGGGGGGTTGAATTGGGGTTTCTGAAGATGGTGATCCAAGGGGGGGGGTTAATTAATGACTTAGTAAGCAGAAATAGCAGGAACCCTTTTGGGGATTTCTACCTTCAATCTGCTGTAGCTGTATGTATTTATTGCTCAGAGGCAGGGGAAGTGGAGAGCGGTGCTAGCTTATCTGATTTTTCTGCTATATTCTGCTTCCTTTTCTTATCACTTCATTTGTTCATTTGCTTCTAACTGCCTTCAAATATCATTATTGGCCGATTTCTTAGAGGGGGTTCTATCATATCCCCCCAGTTCGAAAAAGCGCGCTCTTACTCCTTCGATGATTTTTGATCAAACGCCCCCATTCGTTGCAACATTGCTGGCATCGTCCCCACTACTGGTAAGTACTGTACTCGAGTAGAGAGGCACTGCCAAGGACTCACTGTTGTCGACAAGGACCCTTCCACCCCACACCTAACCCACTTTACCCCTCACGAGCCCCTCCGCCTTCATCCCGAGATTTGTGCTAGTTCACTCGAAAATTGCAGGAACCCGCTTAAATTGTCGGAATTGGTAGTAGGCCAAAGTTCTCCTAACCACTCCTACCCACCATCTCCATCCAACACGTACCCTTTCTCCATCTCCAACGCACCCCTTTCGACCCCCTATAAACACAGTTTCTCGAATATTCTTCCCTCTATTGGGGAATCCACACAAAACCGGACCTCCCGGATTGTGCGAGGTCGCTCGCTCTGAAGTTATTTGACGGCGACAACAACACCATATCCACCAAAATCATCTCGAAGACACGGAAACCGCATATTTACCACCTTGATTTCGATAAGGTTTCCCTACTCAACGGCCTATACCGCGCATCTATCTTTAGGATTGGAGGGGTTGATGGGGTTGCAACGTGTTTGGTGGAGGTGGGAGGTTGTGACCCGAATAAGAGATCCAGCATGGGCACTACACCTCTCGCATGGGCTGCGGAGAATGGGCACGATGGAGTGGTGAAACTACTACTCGCCAGACACGATATCGACCCTAATAAGCCGGGTGAGACCGGCCAAAGACCACTGTCGTGGGCTGCTCGCAACGGGCACGAGGGAGTTGTAAAAATGCTACTTGAGCGAGACGACGTCAACCCCAACGAGGCAGATATATATGGCCAAACACCACTTTGGCTTGCGGCTTGCCGCGGGAAAGAGGGGGTTGTGAAAATGCTACTCGGACGAGACGATCTCAACCCCAACATGCCAAATGAAGACGGCGAAACACCACTCGGGGTTGCTGCCTACAATGGGTACGAAAGAGTTGTAAAAATTCTACTCCAACGGGGCGACGTCAGCCCCGACAAGTCAAATAGGGACGGTGAAACACCCCTGTTTTGGCCTGCTTGCCTCGGGTACGAGGGAGTTGTGAGAATGCTACTCGGGCGGGACGACGTCAACCCCGACAAGTCAAATGAGGATGGCGAAACACCTCTCCACTGTGCTGCTTGCTGTGGGCGCGAGGGAGTTGTGAAGATGCTGCTTGAGCGAGGCGACATCGACCTCAACAAACCGGATATGAGCGGCCGAACGCCACTCTTGCGAACTGTCCGCAATCAGTACGACGGAGTTGTGAATATGCTACTCGAACAGGAAAACGTCAACCCCAACAAACCTGATAATGACGGAGAAACACCTCTCCTGTGGGCTGCTCGTAATGGACGTGAAGCAGTGGTGAGATTACTACTTAGCCGGCGTGACATCGATCCCGACGTACCAGACAACCTGGGCCGAACACCCCTGTGGTGGGCTACAGAGAATGGTCACGCGGGAGTGATATCTCTACTACAGCCACTACAACCCCCAACATCTGCCACCCACACCCGGGCCTAAGTCCGAGGAGACACCACCCTCCTTACAGCATTCGATCTCCATTCCGATAACCTGGTGATATTTTCGCAAGGACTGCACCAACCACAGGCTTGTTTGTCACCGCCACTGCCTCTCTCCTCTCACCCCCTCCTAGCCTTCCCCCACAGTTTAAGACATTACCTTGTTATAATTGCCGTCTTACACTTCCTCCCCGAGTCGGCCGTCTCGGAAATACTGCTTGAAACTTCTTCCTCCTATGAACTAAATAATACCTAATGGGAATGCACGTATCTCTCTCACCCCCCCCCCCCCAATCCTCCTTTCGGATTCTTATGGATTCAAGCCAAGATTTGTGACCTCCTGTTTGAAATCTGGAATTTAGCGTGAGCGGAGTGGTATCTCTTTGTATTGGAATAAGCGGGCGTGGTTTGGTTGTTCATTTTTCTCTCTCTACAATTTATTGTTACGATGGGTGTCTAGATAGATATTGGGTGGGAAAATATATAATTCAAATATTTCTAATACTCATGTAAAGCGGCGGAACTGCTAGTTGTTAACAAGTGATGTATCATGTAATATGCCAGGACTTTTAAGTCTAAATCCAAGCTTAATGTTGGGGTACCAAACAGGGCCTCCGGTATGGCGGCGGCTTGTTTCCACTATAGACATGGTTTAATGCCTATCTGGGACACCCTCCAGACCTGGGAATCCAATAGAGGTTGCGGGGCTGTCCGCACTTTTTGTTTCTCCTGTCAAGGACGATCACCGTAAAAACTCCAAGAACCCACTATACAGCCAAACCCTTCTACCTCGTCAGAGGTGCCAATACGACGTGCGATTCCGGAGAGCAGTGCCCGGCCTCTGTTAGTATACTATCTCCAATCCCCCATACTCAAACTAGTCTCTGAATCACATTATAAAGATCGCTTTTATAAACCGGGTTTAATAACTGTTGTTATACTATATGCCCTTTTTGGTCACCAGTGCGTGGCTTAAATGTTCAATATCCCTACCTGCATATATTATAGTAACTAGGTGGATAATGTTGCACACGATCAAATATGGTACGGAATGGTAGAAAATGTGCATAGCTCGCAAACCCCTTTCTCTGATGCCCCTCACTCTCGAAACTAATGGTAAAAACAGGAGTATGTATTGAACACAATAGAATACCGCACAAACTGGAATAATTGGCCCTCACGCTAGTAAGTTGGAGTTGCCTCTCTTGGTAAGGTCGGCCTAAATTTGCTTTTGGGGAGGGGCTGAGGGACAGCTTTTTCCGCTGTGTTCCCCCCCCTAAATCCAAAGAGGGGATTCTGGGCGACTAGCGTGAGGACCTATTATTCCAGGTTTTGCGGGTAGTCCCTGTCCATCCACGGATCACCGCGCATAATTTAAAATATCATACTAGGACAAAACTTTTGGCTGGTAGGGGAAAGTACTGGCTAAAACACATCAAAATAGGGAAATCCGACCCTCACATAATTCTCAGCCAGCACTACAAGCTCCTCTTGATCAATTATTACCAAATCTTCCTAGCGGGTGACTTACCCGGGAACTCGGCGATTCAGTCTATGTTATTTTAGCTAAATATAATTCCGTATTGGGCCTTGCACGGGAGAGAGCGAAGAGCCAGTTGTCGAATTGTTAGTGCCAAGCCTGAAGATTTGAATGGGACCAAATACAAAAAAGGTATCATACTTAATTTTCAAGTGGGCGTTTTCATGGGCCAACCAACAACGTAATATGGGCCTGATGTGGCTGAAATTTTTCACTATTGAGAAGTTGGGATGTGCCTCGAATAACCCAGATCCGGTAGAGAACCAATTGAGGTGGAAATGGCATCGTTGAGTGGTTGCGGGAATGGGCAGTTTAGGTGTAAAAAGGGTGATGCGCCAAAATCCTTTTGTCCCCCTACTTTAACTTTACCTATTTTCCTCCACACATGTCCCAATGATCCCCTCACCAAAGAAGTTTAGAGTAAAGACTCTCGCGCTTTATGCAGTTCATTCTACTCTTTCCACAATTCAGCGCTGCCGAACATTGCACCCGACAGATTCACAAAACAGAAGCCTTGCCGCGACCCTTACCCTCCCGCCAAACAAAAACGAAACTTGTGTCCGATCATGCTGAGCAACATCAAGCCAATTCCAAAACAAACAGTGAGTATATCCTGTATTCTACCTTTATTTGATAAGATTCAGGGAGCCAGCTTGGTGCGCAATTTTGAATTACGATGAAGCAGTACTCGAATACTCCCGTACCTTACCTTGTTGAAACTAGGTAAGATATAGCATTGAGCCTAGTTGATATAGAGCCGGAATTTACCACCTTAAGGTACGATATCGGAAAAAATATCGTATCCCGAACATAATATCTGGTCCTACGGAACAGTTTCTTTTCACTAGAGTTCGTGTTGTAGAGGGTACGGGCCATTTGAGTTTCCTTACAACAAAAGGATTTTAGGCGCCAATGGGTAGATTGGAAAGGGGTTGGACAAAAGACGAAAGTACAGTATGAGGCTATTGGTAACATATGAAAGAGGATCGTGTGCGTGGGGGCCGCCACTGAGGAGCCAGGTTGGGCTGCAGGGGACTACTTATCGGCGATGCCGGAAGCCAATCATAAATTCAAAAATTTCAACCGGGGTTTCTTTCAGCCTCTCTGGGCTAGGTGGAACTGCCCCCACCTCCGGTGGGCTCTTAGGCCCCAACCCAAATAAGACATTCCCTTTTTATATTGACCAAGCTAACGTCTCCTAGTTGGTTCATATATAATGGTATTTTTTTGAGATGTAAAGTTTATTGTGAATTACCGGCGCAGGATGATGTGATTGATAGTATGAACCTGGTGCATGAAGAATAGCAGTTATATATCTGGAATTCATCATCTATCGCATAAAGGATGAACGAGAATAATCTGGAAGATGGAGAACCAAGTTAGGAGATGAGCGTGAAATAAAGAAATAAGGGTGAAGAGACGAGAAGAGAAGAAGGGTTGAGAATGGAAGAGGCCAAGTGGAGGAAGGGAAGGGATCGGGCGAGGCTAGATGAGGAAAGAAGGGGTTCGACGAATGTTATGGTGTAGAAGAGAGGCTGAGAAAGGAAGACGTTGGAATAGAGAAGTTTTTCTGAGGTAGGTACTCCCATGTTCCCCTTTCTGGTACGGTTGATAGAATTAAGATTAAACCATGCTCCTCCGATATCACACTTCTAGCTACGCAGATATTTTATTAATTTACTTTAAAATTACCTTTCGGGGCTGAACTCAGACGAGTGACAACCTATGATGGCATTGCGAACAAGAAAGAAAACGGTTTGATAACTCAGTCACCGGCTTAGAAACAATAGTAGCCAATTGTTGGAGCTCCTATTAGCAGACCAGACCAGAGAGATAGGGATTTTTCCCCTTTGAACCTACTACTATACTAATCCGAGTAGCTTTGTTGATGCAGGGTACTAAGGCTATCACTTGAGATTTGCCTTAGGGTAGTCTACTACAAAGACAGGATCAGGCTATGATATGTACCGCATCGCGTTGTATCGTAAGGCTCCTGCACTTGGTGGTTAGGGTAGATGCTAGAAATAGGGTTCTTATATATAGGAAACCCAGCACGAAACTGCAGGGAGAGCGCCCCGAGGGTGCATTTTTGGAATCGTGGAGGACTCTGCTATGATAGCTAAGGTTAGGTGGTATGTGGGGTTTTCAGTGGGTTTATTTATAAAGCTTGATGTGGTCGTACAGAACCCTGACAAAAATCGTCGTTGGTGGCCCTTTTCACACTAAAAACAATGATTTTGGGAGCGCCAGAACTCCACCACCTATAGTACCGACTAATCAATTCTTAGTGAAATAGTGATTCTGTCTATTCTAAACAGGTCATTTGAATATCGGTGCGAATAGTATAATATTAGGTGAACTATGGTGATGTGAAATTAGTGATTTTGAAAACATCTTCCTCTGTGGGGGCCCAGACAAATTCTTAGCTCCTAGCTCTGGCATCCAAACGGTTTGCCCTAGTTTGGCTAGCACTTAGTACCTGCCACAGAACAATGGAATGCTTTATAAAATTGTGAATTCAATTATCGCCAGGCCCCCGGTTAGCTATTGATTTGTTGTTCGTTTTAATTCGTGGAGAAGTGATGCCACCACAAGAGATTTTCCATATCCTGAATTTCATTGATTTTGGTGTTTCCGGCGGTACTTGGGCCTGCCAAATATGACTTGTCCTGTTGCTGTATGTATACCGAGCTAGCAGATCCCACCGGAGGTGCAAGGGCGTTGGGCCATTGAGATGCAATACCTGCACTATATCGCAGGAGAGAACTTAGAGAGGGGTGGCATTCGCTACCGATACGGCAGGCGCAAAGAGGGTGTTGTGGAAACAAATTCAGGGGAGATTGATGGACGGCCTTGAGTCACCAACAAACCCCCACAAAACACTTCCCCTTTCTCCAGCCCCCAGAAATTCCCGCAATGGACAGACTCCGTCGCCCACTATCTACAGTTCGAACAGCGAAAAACAAAAAGTTTCCCTACCTTTCGGCAATCTCTTTCAACGCCAGCAGTATCATCCAGAACTGCACTGCCGCCAACCACAGGCCACAAACACCGACCTGGCTAGCCCACCAGGCCTAAACTACCGCACTTGGATATTCAGGAGAGCCGAGTTGAAATGTAAGGGAATAGTTTTTTCAAACCGAGGAGTTTAGAAGCTGGTGGGGGGTAACGGGCGAGGTGAATACAAGAAGCAGTTGTTTTACTATAGAGACTTAGAGGGCAAGGCTTCTATTTGGTAATAGAGACAAACGTCCAGGAACAGAAGGAAGAGGATAGGTACCGATAACCTGTGATGTTGGCTAATTGGTGATTTATAGCTAGCGCGATCAGGGTACAGGAGGAAATGTCAGTTTTGTCTGCTCTCACTTTGACATTGTCCCCCGAAGGAGTAGTCACCAACGAGCACTACGGGCCATGTTCTCAAATAGGTTGTGGGGGCGCTGGGAGAGGCACCCGGTGGAAAGGTCCCATCGTATGAAGACCAGCAAAAGGCCATTGGCGGACGGGAACTGCAACTCCTTGATATTTTGAAGATGGTGTAGAATACCTCTGAAAAGGGTACATTCGGATCAATCGACACTCTAGATGGATGTGTGGCAGGATATCGAGTCAAATTTCTCAATTCGCGAGATCAAAGCTTTCGGGAATCTCCCGACACTCGAATATTCCCGCTGGAAGACTGCACATTCCGGATGAAATCACGAAGCCTCTTTCCGGAAGAGTAGTGACTATAAGTATCACTCCCAGAAGAGGTGGTATTATTCGATGCCCTGATAGTAGGTTGGCTGAGAACCCAGCACAATATGCGATGCAATGGGTAGTTGTCAGGAAGCAGACATCCTGCAGAAAATTCCAAAAGATATTTCTGAAAAGTGGAGGAAGCATAGCACTCTGGAGGATACGGTAGCTCAAGTCACCCGCATAAACTTGAACAAGAGCAACACGCGCTAGTAGGTTAAAATAAGGTGAAACTAAGCCACACAAATGCCGCAATAGAATGAGAGGTCAGGCCATATGGAGCTTAGGTGCCAAGGCCACTGATTGTATTTCCCGTATGAGGCGAGAAGGCCTGGGGGAAGGGAGGCTTGGCATGGCGACTTTGCAGTTTGCTCAGCGAGGCATAAGCACAGATGAGCTGTGCCACACTACCTGGGGGGAGCAAAATAATCCTGTTGCCAAGAAGTATCTCTCACAGAAAGATTGCAGCGACTCCAGCAAAATCTCTGTGTGAGATACTTCTTGGCAACCGGATTATTTTGCTCACCCAAGTACCGGCATCATACCGTAGTCAGAGCCTCCTTGTCAACGGCAACTACCCTACCGTGCCCGCCCTCAACCCCCAACGCGTACGGTACTCTTTCTCCGTCTCCAACACGCCCTCCTTCTTCAACACATACAGTCCCCCGTATATTCTCCACGCAAAACCGGTCTCTCTCGGTTGCACCAAGTTAGTGACGACAACAACTTCCTGATATCCACTAAAATTATCTCGAAAGCACAGAAACCGTATGTTTACCGTATTGATTTCGATAAGATTTCTCCGCCCGGCGGCCTATACCGCGCATCCATCTTTGGGATTGATGGAATTGATGAGATTGTAGCGTATTTGGTGGAAGTGGAAAGTTGTGATATGAGCAAGAGAGCTATGGGCGATACACCTCTGGCATGGGCTGCGGGGAATGGGCACGATGGAGTGGTGAAACTACTACTCGACAGGAACGATATCGATCCTAATAAGCCTGGTGAATACGACAAAACCCCACTGTTTCGGGCTGCTTGCAACGGGCATGAGGGAGTTGTGAAAATGCTACTTGGGCGAGACGACGTCGACCCCAACGAGCCAGATGCATATGGCCAAACACCACTCTGGTTTGCTGCGTACAATGGGGACGAGGGAATTGTGAAAACCTTACTCGGACGGCATGACATCCACCCCGACAAGCCAAACGTGGATGGCCAAACACCACTCTTGGGCGCTGCCCGCATTGGGCATGAGGGGGTTGTGAAAATGCTACTCGGACGAGAGGACGTCAACCCCAACGAACCAGATAGATACGGTCAAACACCACTCGGGCTTGCTGCCGAAAATGGACGTGAGGGAGTTGTCAAAATGCTACTCGGACGGGACGACATCAACCCCGACGTGCCAAATAAGGACGGCGAAACACCTCTCCTTTGTGCCGCTTGCGGCGGGCACGAGGGAGTTGTGAATATGCTACTCAGACGAGACGACGTCAACCCCAACAAGCCAGATAGATACGGCCAAACACCACTCTGTGTTGCTGCCCACGGTGGGCATGAGAGAGTCGTGAAAATGCTGCTTGGACGGGACGACGTCAGCTCCGATAAGCCGAACAACGACGGTGAAACACCACTGTTTTGGGCTGCTTGGATTGGCCACAGTGGAATTGTGAAAACGTTACTTGGACGGGACGACATCAGCCCCGACAAGCCAAATAGGTACGGCGAAACACCTCTCCAGTGTGCTGCTGGCCGCGGGCACGAGGGAATTGTGAAAATGTTACTCAGACGGAACGAGGTCAACCCCGACAAGCCAAATAAGTACGGCGAAACACCTCTCCAGTGTGCTGCTGGCCGCGGGCACGAGAGAATTGTGAAAATGCTACTTGCACAAGACGACGTCGACCCCAATAAGCCACACAAGAACGGCCGAACGCCACTCTTGCGAGCTGTCATCAATCGGTGCGACGGAGTTGTGAAAATTCTACTCGGACGAGACGACGTCAACCCCAACAAACCTGATAAGGACGGCGAAACACCTCTCCTCTGGGCTGCTTGCAATGGACGTGAAGTAGTGGTGAGATTACTACTCAGCCGGGGTGACATCGATCCCGACTTGCCAGATATCCAGGGCCGAACGCCCCTGTGGTGGGCTACTGAGAATGGCCATACGGGAGTGATATCTCTACTACAGCCCCAACATCTGCCACCCGCAGCCCAGCCTAAGCCCGGGCATGCGTCGCCTCCTTACAGCATTTGAACACTATCTAATAACTCGTGTGTCATTTTTGCAAGGACTGCGCTAGCTACAAACTTGTTTGTCGCCGCCACCGCTTCCCTCATCTCACCCCCGCCTAACCTTCTCCTATAGCTTAAGACACTACCCTGTTCCCGTTGCCGTCTTTCGCTTCCTTCGCCAGTCCGCCTCAGGAACACTGCTTAAATTTTCCTCCTCCTATGAAGCCAATAATACCTAATGGGAATGCACTCATTTGTCATATACACGCCAAATCCCCCTTTCGGATTCTGCTTATAGATTCAAGTCAAGATTTATGAGCTCCTGTTTCAAATCTAGAATTTAAAGCGAGTGGAGGGGTGTCTCTTGGTTCATTTTTTTCTTCCTAGAATTTATTGTTAAGATGGTGTCTAGGTATAGGGTGGGGGAAATATACAATTCAAGTATTTCTGACACTCATGCAAAGAGGCGTAACTGCTAGTTGTTAACAATTAATGTACAGTTTCATATATCTGGGCTCAATCTAGTCTCTGGATCACAGTATAGATCGCTTTTATAAACTGGGCTCAACAGCTGTTGTTATAGCTTATGCCCTTTTTAGTTACCAGTGCCTGGCTCAAATCCCCGATATCCCTACCTGCATAATATAGTAACTAAATTTAGGCGAATAATATTGCACACGATCAAATACGGTACCAAATGGCAACGAATGTGGATAGCTCGCTACTCAGTTCTCTGATGCCCATCACTCTCCAAACTAATAGTAAAAACAGGGAGTATGTATGGAACAAAATGAAATCATCTTTTTCGTCCCTCCATCGATCGCTGCGCATACCCATTTTCCTCCACCCATGTTCCAATCCTCTCGCTTGCTCCGGTGATAAGAAGAGAAGAAAAATTCCCCGCAATGACCCCCTTTTTTACTCTAGAACTCTAGAGTAATGAGACTCCCGCGCTTTATGCAGCCCATTCGACTCTTCCGAATTTGAGTGCTAGCCGAATACTACACCCGCCGAATTCACTAGACGAGGCATTCGCCTAGACCCTGGATTTTGCAAACCAAAAAAAAACTCTAACCAGAACATACCGAGGACATCAAGTAGTTTCCGACAAACAAATAAAGAGCCCTTCTTCAAAGTATACCCTGTGTTCTACCCTTAATTTGATAAGGGTAAACCAAAGGACCCGGTGCTGCTGTAATATCAACTTAGGAGAGAGCAGAGCTCGAATTGTCCTGTACGTTACCTTGTTGAAACTGGTGGATTAGTATTGAAACCCAATTGACATAGCGCCGGAACTTACAAGTATCAAAGTATGATATTGGAAAAGCTTGTCTCAAACATAATATCTGATACTGGGAGATAGGTGTCTTTTTTTACTAGAGGGATTCACGCTGCAGTGAGTGTTGGCAATTTATGCTTCCTTACAACATGAGGGTTTTAGAAGCCCACCGGGAGATTGGAAGATGTTGGACAAAAGGTGACAGTATGTGGTTTTTGGGTAATGTATGAGGATTGTGTGCAGGGGGGGCGCTACTGAGGAGCCAGGTCAAGTCCACAGGGCCCCTATCAGCGATGCCGGGGACCAATCATATATAAATAATCTTCTGCCGGATTTTGTTTCCACCTCTCTGGGCTACGGGGAACCACCCCCCACCCCCCCCGGACCTCTTAGATCTTCATTGAAATGAATATTTTTTTTATATTGATCAGGCTAACTCCTCCTATCTGGTTTGCGATGAGCTACCACCGTGTATTATATTTAACCGTATCGTCTGCTATGTAAAATTGTCATTCCGAGGCTAAAGTTAGACGAGTGATGGCCTGTGATGTCATTACAAAACAAGAAAGAAAATGGAGCGGCAACTCAGTCACTGGCTCGGAAATAATAGCTGCCAATTGTCGCATTTCCTATTAGCAGACTGGAGCAGAGCTAAGGGGTTTCTTCTCCTTTGAACCTACTATACTATACTAAACCGAGCAGCTTTATTTATGCTTTGAGGTACAGGGCACTCAGACTATCACCCCAGATTTGCTCTGGAGGAGTCTACGGAAAAGGCAGCATATCCAGGGAACCTAGAACGAGGCGGTGGGAAGAGCGTCCAGGGTATATCGGAATCACCAAGGACTCTGATGTGCTAGCTAAAGTTAGGCGGTATGTGGGTTTCTTCAGTGGGCTTATTTATAAAGCTTGCTGTACACTTGTACAGTACTTGAATATATATATACCGGGCTAGCTGATTCCACCGGAGGTGCGCTAGGGTGTTGGGCGATCGAGATGCAGTACTTGCGCTGTGCCGCAGGATAGAACTTAGAGCAAGGTGGCATTTGCTACCGATACGGCAGGCGCAAAGAGGGTGTTGGAAGAAATTTGGGGGGATAACGGGCGGCCTTGAGGAACCGGCCTGGTCTCACAAAGCACTTCACTTTTCCCCCGCTCCTAGCAATCCTGGTGGTGGACAGACCCACCCACTGACTGCGATTATGAATAGAGAACAGAAAATTTCTCTCTACTTTTCGATCATCTCTTTTAAACACCAGCAGTAGCATCCGTAACAACAGCATGACCGCAAACCACCGACCGATCCTAACCTCTGCCCTAGCTAGCCTACTAGGTCCAAAACACTGCCCCAGGAAATTCAGGGCACCCGAGCCAAAAATGGGAGGGAATAGCTCTTAGAAATCGGGGAGTTGCTTAGAAGCAGCTGGTGGGTAACGCAGGAGCCGAATACAAGAAACAGTTTTGTTTTATTATGGAGATTCTGGGGTAAACCATATTTGGTAACAGGGGCGAACCTCAAGGAACCGAAGGAAGAAGGTAGGTACGGTACCGATAAGCTGTGATGTTGGCTAATTGGTGATTTATAGCAGGTGCGATCAGGATACAGGAGAAAATGTCACCGTTTTGCTTGCTCTCACTTTGACTTGGCTCTCCAAAAGGAGCGGTCATCAACGAACATTATGGGCCCTCTTCTCAAACAGATTGTGGAAGCGCTGGGAGAGGGAACCAGGGGAAAAGGTTCAATCTTATGAAGACCAGCAAAAGGCCATTGGCGGATGGGAACTGAACTCCTTGATGCTGTGGAGATGCTGTAGAATACCTCTTCCCAAAGGGGTACATTCGTCTCAATCCACACCCAAGATGAATTTTTGTAGCAGAACATCGAGTCAAGCTTCTCAATCTGTGAGAAGAAATCTTTCGGGAGTCCCAGCCCTCGAAAATTCCCACTAGAAGACGGCACATATCAGATGAAATAGGGAGGGGGCGTCTTTCCGGAAGAGTAGTGACTATGCGTATCCCTCCCAGGAGAGGTGGTATTATTCGATACCTTCATAGTAGGTTGGCTGAGGACCCATCACCATACTATGCGATTCGATAGATAGTTGTCAAGCAGCAGACATCCTGCAGAAAATTCCGAAAGTTATTTCTGAGAAGTAGTAGAAGCATAGCACTCTAGAAGATAGCTCCAAGTCACCCGCCAATAGTTATAAGCAAAATTCCCACTAGTTTAGCTGAATATCGATTGGTCGTAGAGGAGACTACCCTCTGTCACATTCCTCAAAAGCTCGATACAATGAAGGATGGGTTAGTGCTAGGAGACGCTTCCAGGGAAACGTTGGGTCGGACAGAGAGACAAGGTGCGAGGAATGAGAGGCTTGGTATAGCCGCTTTGATGTGGATCTCCTATTTAGTGCCGGCCTTGAAGTCCGATTGACTGTTCTACACCATAGCAGCCGAGATGGGTCATCAAACTTCAATGCCGGCAATGCCCATAAACAGGGGTACTGCAAGACTACTGCTAGAAATCTGTTCTGGTGCGCAAGGAGGCTTTGCCCCGCTAAATCGCTTTCCGCTTCAAGAGCACCCACCGGAACGTATCGAGCTGTTCAGTATTGCTTCCTAGTCAATGGCGAAACCTCCTTGTTTCATCCGAACCCGCAGCGGGTCAACGCTGTCTCCATTAGCCGTCTCCAGTACTTTCCGGGGGGTACATTTTCTCGAATACCCCTGCATTGGGGAATACACAGAAAATGGGAGTTTTTAGATTGCTCAAAATTACTGTACTTGCACGAAGGTTACCTGATAGCTAGAGGAACCGAACATTTGCCAAAATCCTCTGAATGGTCCAGCAATTGCGTCTTTACCATATAAATCTCCATAAACTTTCCCTGTCCAATGAACTACATCCATTTCTGTAACTGATGAGATTGTAGCTGGTTTGGCAGAGGTGGAAGGTTGTGATGACAAGGGAAAGGACTGTGCAAGTGATACAGCTCTCACCTAGGCTTCTTGGAATGGGCACGATGGAGGAGCACTACTACTCAAATGGCAGGACGCGACCAGAATCTGATGACGATGGCTAAACGCCACTCTGGTAGGCTGCTGAAAATGGCCAAGGGGAAATGAGAGCTCTATTACGGCCTCGAATATCTGCCCCCCCCCCCCCCCAATCCTCTCCCGCGGTTTAAGACACTGTTTTGAAGTCATTGCCGTCTTGCCTCTAGCCCGAGACTGTAGGAGAAACATAGCTTGAATTCATTTATTGGTGGTAGGAAGTTATAGACAATTGGGATGAACAAAACCATCACACCCTTACTGTCCCTTGCGCCCTCTATTCTTATCTTCCCCCAGGAATCAAGTCTGTAGTTTGCGAGCCCCGGTTTCAAATATATTTATATGCATGTACATGAGCAGAGTTTAGTGAGAATGCAGGACTACTTCTACTGTATTGAGATAAGTTTGTGGGGTTTGAATTTTCCAACAAGTTGTTATATCATACTCATTTTTTTCCTTAGTTTTTCAAAAATTAGTTTCTTTGTTCTCCATTTCTCCCCACCCGCCAGTAAGCGTGGATGTATGATACTTGCCAGATTCAAAAGTATTGGGAAATATTCAGCCAGGAGATTATTACTGGAAGTGGAGGAGAGATCGAGCTGACACAAAAAGATCGGTTGAACAGGAAAGCTAAAGTGCAGGATAAAAATTTAATTAAAGAGAAGGAAACAAATAAAAATATAAATAATTCAACCTCGAAATGGTGTATTGTAGGAACATAGGTTTGGTAATGGAACACTAGTTTTGGTGGTGGAACAGGGGTTTTGGTACAAGTATGTACCGTAACATAGACCTCACCTCCCACTCAAAACTCTCCAACTTCAACCCCTTACAACTCCACGACCAGTAATCCTTTCAGAGGTTTAAGAGCGACCACTGATAGAGTACATCAAGTAGTATATGCTTTCACTCTTAAAAGAATTATAAGTCATATTTTGGTAGAGTAGTAGACCTTCAAATTTGGGAACATTTTTCACGAAAAATACCCAGGTTACTCGTGACCGGCACTATTTTGCTAAGCGACTCTTTAACATACCGGTACCGGTACTGTACTCGAGTACGGTAGATGAGCCGTGCCACACACTCTACTTCCTGTAGGGGTCCAGATACCGGTGCCTTAGAAGTGGCGCCGGATCTCAACAGCCACACTATCCCTTGAACAGGAACCTTGAAGTCCCGCTGGCTAAGGACCTGTTGCCGTTGAAGGCTTCGACTACCCTTGCTCTCAACCCCCAACGCGTACTCTTTCTCATCTCCAACACGCCCTCCTTCTTCGACACATACTGTCCCCCGAATATTTTCTCCGCGTTGGGGAATCCACGCAAAACCGGTCTCTCTCGGATTGCACCAGGTTACTCGCTCTGAAGTTAGTGACGACAACAACCACCTGATACCCACTAAAATTATCTCGAAGGCACAGAAACCGTATGTTTACCGTATTGATTTCGATAAGATTTCTCCGCCCGACAGCCTATGCCACGCATCCATCTTTGGGATTGTAGTGTGTTTGGTGGAAGTGGAAAGTTGTGATCTGAACAAGAGAGCCAGAATGGGCGATACACCCCTCGCATGGGCTGCGGGGAATGGGCATGATGGAGTGGTGAAACTACTACTCGCCAGGCACGATATCGACCCTGATAAGCCAAGTGAATACGGCGAAACACCACTGTTGCGAGCTGCTCGCAACGGGCATGAGGGAGCTGTGAAAATACTACTTGGGCGAGATGACGTCAACCCCAACGAGCCAGATAGATACGGCAAAACGCCACTCTGGCTTGCTGCCCACAGTGGGGATGAGGGAGTTGTGAAAACGCTACTCGGACGGCACGACATCAACCCCAACAAGTCAAACGAAGATGGCCAAACACCACTCTTACAAGCTGCCCGCTTTGGGCACGAGGGAGTTGTGAAAATGCTACTTGGATGGCACGAGGTCGACCCCGACAAGCCAAGCGAGGATGGCCAAACACCACTCTGGTGGGCTGCCCGCAATGGCCACGAGGGAGTTGTGAAAATGCTACTCGGACGAGACGACGTCAACCCCAACGAACCAGATAGATACGGCCGAGCGCCACTCTGGCTTGCCGCCTACAAGGGGCGCGAGGCAGTTGTGAAAATACTACTTGGGCGAGATGACGTCGACCCCAACGAGCCAGATAGATACGGCAAAACGCCACTCTGGCTTGTTGCCCACAGTGGGGATGAGGGAGTTGTGAAAACGCTACTCGGACGGCACGACATCAACCCCAACAAGTCAAACGAAGATGGCCAAACACCACTATTGCAAGCTGCCCGCTTTGGGCACGAGGGAGTTGTGAAAATGCTACTTGGACGGCACGAGGTCGACCCCGACAAGCCAAGCGAGGATGGCCAAACACCACTCTGGTGGGCTGCCCGCAATGGCCACGAGGGAGTTGTGAAAATGCTACTCGGACGAGATGACGTCAACCCCAACGAGCCAGATAGATACGGCCGAGCGCCACTCTGGCTTGCCGCCTACAAGGGGCGCGAGGCAGTTGTGAAAATACTACTCAGACGGGACGACGTCAATCCCAACGGACCTGATGAGGACGGCGAAACACCTCTCCTGCGCGCTGCCCCCCGCGGGCACGAGGGAGTTGTGGAAATGCTGCTTGGGCGTGACAACATCGACCTCAACAAGCCGGGTAAGAATGGCCGAACGCCACTCTTGCGAGCTGTCCGCAATCGGCGCGACAGAGTTGTGAAAATTCTACTCGGACGAGACGACGTCAACCCCAACATACCTGATAAGGACGGCGAAACACCTCTCCTGTGGGCTGCTTGTAACGGGCGTGAAGCAGTAGTGAGATTACTACTCAGCCGGGGTGACATCGATCCCGACGTGCGAGATAGGCATGGCCAAACAGCCCTGTGGTGGGCTACTAGGAATGGCCACGCGGGAGTGATATCTCTGCTACAGCTCCCAACATCTGCCACCCGCAGCCCCGCCTAAGCCCGAGGAAACATCACCCTCCTTACATCATTCGAACACCATTCCAATAGTCTGTGACATTTTTGCAATGGCTGCACCAGCCAAACGCTGGTTTGTTGCCGCCACCGCATCCCTCCTCTCACCCCCCGCCTAGCCTTCCCCCAAGCTTAAGATACTACCTTGTTATAATTGCTGTCTTACCCTTCCTCCCTGAGTCAGCCGCCACAGAAGCACTGTTTAAAATCCCTTATGAAGCAAATAATACCCACGAGAATGCACTTATTTATCACATCCGCCCACTATCCCTTTCGGATTCCCCTCATACAGTCAGCCAAGATTTGTGAGCCCGTTTCGGATATAGAATTTAATGTGAGTGGAGGGGTTTCTCTTTGTATTGGAATAAGCTAGCGTGGTTTTGTTCATTTCGCTCTCTCAAGAATTTATTGTTATGACGGATGTCTAGATATAGACTAGGGTGGGGAAAATATACAGTCCAAGTATTTCTGACACTCATGCAGAGCGGTGTAGCTAGTTGTTAACAAGTGATGTATAGTATCACATGTCCGGACTCAATCTAGTCTCCGGACCACGCTATTCGAGTAGATCGCTCAACAGCTGTTGTTATAGCCAATGCCCTTTTAGTTAATTTACCATTGCCTGGCTCAAATCCTCGATATCCCTACCTGCATAATATAGTAACCAGGCGAATAATATTGCACACGATCAAATACGGTACTAAATGGCAACGTATGTGAATAACTCGCTACTCAGTTCTCTGATGCCCATCACTCTCCAAACTAATAGTAAAAACAGGAGTCCGTATAGAACAAAATGAAATCATCTTTTTTGTCCCTCCATCGATCACTGGGCATACCCATTTTCCTCCATGCATATTTCCAATCCTCTCGCTTGCTCCGGTGATAAGAAAAGGACAAGAAAAGTTCCCTGCAATGACATGACCCCCCCCACGAAAAAACTCCAGAGTAAAAGACTCTCGAGCTTCATGCAGCCCATTTCGACTCTTCCGCATTTGAATGCTTGCCGAATACTACACCCGACAGATTCACTAACGGAGGCATTGCTGAGAGCCCTGGATTTTGCGAAACAAAAAAAAGACTCTAACCAGAGAATACCGAGAGACTTCAAGTCGCTTTCCGACAAAGAAAAGAGACCTTCAAGTATACCCTGTATTCTACCCTACTCATAATTTGATAAGGGTAAACTAAAAGCACCACGGTGCTACCGTAATATAGACTTCCGAGAGAGAGCAATGCTCGAATTTGTCCCGTACGTTTACCTTGTTCAAACTGGCCGATATAGTATTGAACCCAATTGACATAGTACCGGAACTTAAAACAGTAAAAGTATGATATTTGAAAAGCGTGTCTCAAACATAATAATATCTGATGCCGGGGAATAGTGTTTTTTTTACTAGAGGAGTTCATGCCGCAGAGGGTGTTGGCAATTTATGCTTCCTTACAAACATGAGGATTTTAGACGCCCACCGGCAGATTGGAAGAGGTTGGACAAAAGGTGACAGTATGAGGCTTTGGGTAACGTATGAGGATTGTGTGCAAGGGGGGTGAGGGGCGCTACTGAGGAGCCAGGTCAAGTTCGCATGGCACCTATCAACGATGCCGGGGACCAATCATATATGTATATAAAAACTTCTACCGGATTTTGCGGAACCGCCCCCGCCCCCCCCAGTAGATATTCATCGAAATGAAACATTTTTTTTATATTATTGACCAGACTAACGCCTCCTAATTGGGTTACCGTGAGCTACCGCGGTGTATTATTTATAATCGTATCGTACTCGTATGCTATATAAAATTGTCATTCGGAGGCTAAACTTAGACGAGTGATGGTCTGTGACGGCATTACAAAACAAGAAAGAGAATGGTGTGGTAACTCAGTCACTTAGCTGGGAAATAGCAGCGGCCAATTGCCGTAGTTTCTATTAGCAGACTGGAGCAGAGTTGAGGGTTTTCTTCTTTGAACCTACTAAGTTTTAGGTGGATAATATTGCGGGTGACCAAATACGGTACGGGGCGGTAAGGGGTGTGGGTAGCCAGCGACATAGTTGTCTGATGTCTATCACTCTCAAAACTAACGGTAATTATAGGAGAATATATGAAATATCATGAAATTATCCTTGTCCTTCCGGGGATCACTATACCTATCTATTTTCCTTCATGCATGTATATTTCCACTCCTCCTAACTCTAAACTCTCAGCATTCATTGAATCTGCGCTTTAGGGAGAAGGGAAGAGGAAACGATAAATTGTAGAAAAATGAATCAACAACCAAAAAAGTAAATAAAAGTAAATATGATGGAAATTTCAGGCTAAACTGGCTTGTTTCGGTGCAGTAGAGATACCAGTACCCCTCCACTCACGCTAAATTGTAGATTCGAACGGAAGCTGACAAATCCTGGCCTGGCTCAATAAGAAGAATCCGAAAGGGGGATTGGGCGCGGGGGGGTGTGACAGATGCGTACATTCCCATTGGGTATTGTTTGCTTCATAGGAGGAAGAAATTTTAGGCAGTGTGTCTGAGGCAGCTGACTCGGGGAGGAAACGCAAGACGGCAATTATAACAGGGTTGTGTCTTAAACTGTAGGAGAAGATTAGGCGGGGGCGGGAGGAGGGAAGCGGGGGCGGCGACAAACAAGCTTGTAGCTAGTGTAGTGCAGTCCTCGCGAAAATAACACACAAGTAATTGGACTGGTGTTCGAAGGCTGAAGGGAGGGTAGTGTCTCCTCGGGTTTAGGCTGGGCTGCGGGTGCCAGATGTTGGGGACTGTAGCAGAGATATCACTCCCGCGTGGCCATTCTCTGTAGCCCACCACAGGGCTGTTTGGCCATGCCTACCTCGCACGTCGGGATCGATGTCACCCCGGCTGAGTAGTAATCTCACCACTGCTTCACGCCCATTGGAAGCAGCCCACAGGAGAGGTGTTTCGCCGTCCTCATCGGGTTTGTTGGGGTTGACGTCGTCTCGACCGAGTAGCATTCTCACAACTCCGTCGCACCAATTTCGGGCAGCTTGCAAGAGTGGCCTTTGGCCATACCCATCCAACTTGTTGGGGTCGATGTCGTCTCGTTCAAGCAGCATTTTCACAACTCGCTCGTGCCCGCCGGAAGCAGCCAGCGACAGCGGCGTTTGGCCACTTTTACTTGGCGTGTTGGGGTTGACATCGTCTTGACTAAGTAACATTTTCAGCACTCCATCGTGCCCATTCCAAGCAGCCCACATGAGAGGTGTTTGGCCATCCCCATTTGACTTGTTGGGATTGACGCCATCTCGTCTGAGTAGCATTTTCACAACTCTCCCATGCCCATTGCGAGCAGCCCATAACAGTGGTGTTTGGCCGTCCCAATTTGCCTTGTCGGGGTTGATGTCGTCCACTCCGAGTAACATTTTCACAACTCCATCGTGCCCATTCCAAGCAGCCCAAAACAGTGGTGTTTCGCCGTTCCGATCCGGCTTGTCGGGATTGATGTTGTCCCGTCCGAGTAGCGTTTTCACAATTCCTTCGTGCCCATTGCGGGCAGCCCACCAGAGTGATTCTTGGATATCCTCGCTTGGCTTGTCGGAGTTGATGTACCGTCCGAGTAACGCTTTCACAATTCCCTCGTGCCCATGGCAGGCAGCAAGCCGGAGTGGCGTGTAGCCGCACCCGTATCTATCTGATTCTTTGGGGTTGATGTCGTCTCGTCCGAGTAGCATTTTCACAACTCCCTCGTGCCCATTGCAGGCAGCCCACCAGAGTGGTGTTTGGCCATCTTCGTTTGGCTTGTCGGGATTGATGTCGTCCCGCCCGAGGAGTATTTTCACAACTCCCTCGCGCCCATTGTAGGCGGCAAACCAGAGCGGTGTTTGGCTGTATCTATCCGGCTCGTTGGGGTTGACGTCGTCTCGTCCAAGTAGCATTTTCACAACTCCCTCGTGCCCAGAGCGGGCAGCTCGCAAGAGTGGTGTTTGGCCATCTTCGTTTGACTTGTCGGGGTTGATGTCGTGCCGTCCGAGTAACGTTTTCACAACCCCCTCGTCCCCATTGTAGGCAGCAAGCCAGAGTGGCGTTTGGCCGTATCTATCTGGCTTGTTGGAGTCAACGTCGTCTCGCCCAAGTAATATTTTCACAGCTCCCTCATGCCCGTTGCGAGCAGCCCGCAATAGTGGTGTTTGGCCGGCCTCACCCGGCTTATCGGGGTCGATATCGTGCCTGGCGAGTAGTAGTTTCACCACTTCATCATGCCCATTCCCCGCAGCCCATGTGAGAGGTGTATCGCCCATGCAGGCTCTCTTGTTCGGGTCACAACCTTCCACCCCCACCAAACACGCTACAATTCCATCAATCCCATCGGCCCCAATGACGGATGCGCAGTATAGGCCGTTGAGCAGGGAAACCTTATCGAAATCAATACGGTAAATATACGGTTTCTTTGGCTTCGGATGATTTTAGTGGATACGGGGTTGCTGTTATCAAATAACTTCAGAGCGAGCAACCTCGAGCAATACGGGAGGTCCGGTTTTGCGTTGATTCCCCAATACGGAAGAAATATTCGGGGGACTGTAAGTGCCGGAGAAGGAGGGGGTATTATAGTTGGAGATGGAGAAAGGGTACGTGTTGGGGGTTGGGGGCGGGGGCGGGGGCGGGGGCGGGGGCGGGGGCGGGGGCGGGGGCGGGGGCGGGGGCGGGGGCGGGGGCGGGGGCGGGGGCGGGGGTAATCGAAAGACCTTTAACCTGCTGCGAATTTAGGCGATGAAGCAGGTTCCTGCAATTGTTGGGTGAGCTGTACTAACGGGCTCCGAACGAGGACGAAGGTGCTCGCGGATAGAAGACTGTGTTAACTGCGTGGTAGAAGCCTTCTTGTCAACGGCAACAGAACAGCAAGGTCCCTGTTAAAGGGATAGTGTGGCTGTTGAGATCCGATGCCACTATCAGTAAACTATCTGAAGCCCTACGAGTAGAGTACGGCACAGCCCACCGGAACTCACCCGTCGCTTAGTAAAGTCTCCGTGCCAAGCCTCGCTCCCCGCCTTGTCGCCTCCCACATCTGGAACTTTTCCCCTGATGACCATCTTTCTGCTCCTGGTTTGGCTCTGCTTGATTTTCTGCTCTACTCGAATACTTATAGCGCTTGTCAATGATAAAATATCACGTGCCTAATACCTGAGGCTGAAGGGGGAAAGAAGTGGAAGGGATGGGGGAAATGGGAGTCGTGGTAAAAGTTGATTCCTCCCCCATTTTAGAGGTGTTGCTGAAATGGCGGACGAGCGCAAACCTCGTGGCAGGCCACCAAAACGAAGAGCAAAGATCGAGAATGAAGACGAGGATGAGCATGATTCTTCCGACCTGAGCTCTGTGCCGTCGCCTTCTTCACGGACCGGTTCACCGTCTTATCCCATCCACCGCCGTAAAGTAAAGCAGCAACGCCCTCAGCCATCACCCTCACAGCCAGAGCACCAGGCCAGGAGAAACAACGGGAGCAGCGAGAGCAGCGCGAGAGGCAGACACAGCACAGCGGTGGACTGCGTAAGCGTAAGGTATCCGGTTTTGCGAAGGGTATCAGAGCCGACTCGTCTGGGTCTGAAGCCGAAAATTCGGATGGTTTACGGCATAGTCGGCCGCAACGTAGAAAACGAAGGAGGAGTTTACCACCCGATTCACCACCATCCCAATCACGTCTTCCAATAAAATCCTCACCACCCCCCTCTCCACATTCGTTAAGTCCATTCAAATCTAGCACACGAATTAAAGTGAGAAATCGCACTGGGCAGCGGGTAAAATATCGAGAAATACCTGCCCCATTAAATTCGCTGTCGCGGGAAAAGCGTTCTGGTGACGAGGCCACTTCTTCGTCATCTTCATCTCGAGAGGGTTCCCCTGCACACACTTCTCGTCACCCACGTCGTCCTCAATCATCTGTTCGAATGCCTGGTTCTCCGGTAAGTATGTCTCACAAACCAAAAAGGGATACCGCTGGTCGGACACATCTTCACCGAGCATGCCAGAGGGGGGCTGTTGCTGAGGTCGAAACTATTCTTAGCCAAGGGAAAGAGTTTTTAAATGACGAGGATAATGCGGGTTATATGCCTTTACATGAGGCTTGTCTTCATGGGCATCTGGACTTCGTCAAAGTTTTAATAAATAATGGAGCATGTCTTGATGTTCCCTCCCGACTGGAGTTGGATACACCACTGTTGGATGCCGTCGAAAATGGGCACGCTGATGTTGTCAAATACCTTCTGGAACTCGGTGCCGACTCGCGGAAACGGAATAAACAGGGGCAAACAGCATTCGATGCGAACGATGCCAATCGTGAGACTCCGGACGTGTTCCAGGAGATTGGGGACCTTCTAAAAGTTGCCATCAACGGACTCCACGCGAAACGCTCTTCTGATGATGAGAATCCAAGGGGGGCTAGCGCCGCTGCTGACAGTCACTCCTCCCGCGATCCATTGGTGTCAAGTCCAGTTCATCAATCCCCACAAGCTCCCTCAGTTCCAACTGCGACCCGCCGCCGGAATGCTCAGGCGGAGCAAAGCCGAAAGGATTTGTTATGGCTGGACGCTGGGAAGAATGGTCTTCAGAAGCTCAGAGAAACGGCGCGGGAAGGAGACCAGCAGACGGTTCATGCGTTATTAGAAAGGGGGACCAAGCCCGATACTGAATCGTTAATTGGCGCCATTAAGGGTGACCGTACTGATACTAATATAGTTTACTCTTAGCTTACAACGCTATTGTGGACCCTGAACCTGGAAATCCTGGGCGAGACGGTAGCCGAAAGAGCCAGGATACATCGATTCCGGCTAGAGAAGAAACGCCTATGCTTGCTACTGCTATCGGTCGAGGAAACCTTGAAGTGCTACGGTACTTGTTGGAGAACGGTGTTGACCCTAGGCGACGAGATAGCAAGGGAAAATCATATGTGGACATTGCACGGGAAAGGGAGGGGGAATTCTGGGAGCAGGAGGATATGCTAAAGAAAGCTTGGGACAAGGCTGGCGGCGGAAGGGAGAGCAGGGCTGACAGGGTGAGGAATCCTTCATCGACCCACAAAGGCTCCTCTCCCAAACCTAAAAGGCAACAGACGGAAAAACAGTATCTTCCTCCTCACATCGCCCCAACTATACCTCCGCTTCCTCACTAAACCCGAACATCCCACCTCGCCGCTCTTCCTCGGTTAACCCTTCTAAATATGACAACACTACCGCGGTGTCTGATCACGGATCCGCTGCAGAGCCCCCCGAGCGAAACGAGTCCGATTCTATACCCCCAGTTCTAGTCCCCGTGAAAGGGAAGCGAGGACGAATTTCTGGCAAGGAATTGGCGGAGAAAAGGTCACAAGATATACCAGAATCTGCGCCTACTGGGGGGGATGCTGAATCCAAGGATTCTAACCCATTAAGTCTCAGACCCCAGCCTGAAGCAGTAGGAGCCCATTGTGCCCCTGTTAGGGAACCGCCATCTTGGAGGTTGAATTATAGAATCGGTACTGGCGCCTGCGAGATTATATTCCTAGAGAATGTTCACATACCTGGAATGAAGTCCCCTGAGTTATGGGCTGTAAAGAGGATACCGCGGGCCTTGCCAAACTTTACTTTCAAGCGGTATCAAGCTGAGATTAAGAATTTACAACTATTGGCAAGGGCAAGTTTTGCCCGAGCTTGCATCGTGTTATTACCGGCCTTGGCCTTGTTTAATTTACGTCAAGTCTTGTCTGATATCTGGATAGCATGAGTGGTCTGTCAAATTTAACTCTGCCTATGAGGACACTCACTACATGTACATTGCAATGGGGTATATCCCGATGGGGGGTATGTCGCAGAGCTTTGCCGATGGCTATCGGTGGAACGAAAGTGATACAAAGGTTGTAATCAAGCAGCTGCTCCACGGATTAGCAATAATGCATAAGGAAGGAATCACGCATCGTGATCTGAAGCCCGAAGTCTGTGCCCCCCCTCTCCCAAAACTCTATTGTCAAAACCTAATAGTCACTGGAACATATTCCTCTACCTTCCGGAGAATCAGACCAATGTCCTCCGTGTTAAAATCGGTGACTTTGGTACCTCAAAGCGCATCCCACACTCTAACGCCTCCACGTATCTGAAAACCACCACTGGCACACAGGGTTATATGGCGCCCGAAGCGCATGACACATCGCAGCCAAAGACCAACAGAGTAGACATCTGGTCCCTCGGGTGTATCTTGTACAGGATGTCCGCCGGCAATCTCTTATTTAATGACCCCTTCCAGGTATGGAAGTACGCCCTGAGTGCATCCTCCTCGCCTCTAGCGTTTGACAACATTGGCTTTAGTATCCCCTGTGTTTCCTTCCTCCGTGACGTTTTGCAACCAATTCCGGAGGATCGACCAAGTGCCGAGGATTGTCAGAAGAAATCCTGGATCATGAATGAAGTCCCAGGACCTGGGTACTCTATTAGAGTGGACCTCTACACAAGGTTGTCTAAGATCAACCAGCGAGCGCCTAATGTATATTCATTCCTGGATCTGGTCGCTAATCGGGCAGTGGATAGCAGTTCCATCTTTTGAGAGCCTTTGGTTGTTATTAGGTAGTTAAGAGGGGAGGCTGGACGCACGGAGTAAGTTTCCTCTCTAGTAGTAGAGTACTGCAATAGGAGCAGAGATAGCGCAGACCGATGGGCGGCGCAGGCATGTATGGAGGAACACAGAAGTGTGGACGGGTGAGCGTTCTAGGGCAAGCACGGATGATTAGGGCATATGCGGAGACATATGGCTGTCATATGTAAGGGCAGAGTTCTACCCACTAGAGGTGAACCGTAGCTAGCAACCTCCATAGCAAATACAACTCCAACATCTCCTCAATCAAACACACGCGGACACGAATCGTGCCACCTCCATCAGAATTATCCTATGTTCTGATTGGTGACTTCTTAGTCGCATATTTGATGACTCTTTTAACTGAGCCTGAGGTTCGCGGACTAGCGGTATTTGGTTCTGACCGACTTCTCCATTGTTGGAGGGATGGGGTAGTTTACAGTAAAAGCAGGATCCTGTGATACCGCACTGCTTGGTGCCCTCCAACTACTGCACCTGGAGGCCCAGGTAGACGTCAAAAGCAGGGCCCCTACATCTAGGGAATCTAGCACGAGGCTGCCGGAAGACCGCCCAAGGTGTATCAGAATCAGGAAAGCACTTTGGGATGCTGCTGAAGGTGGAGCAGTGTGTGGGGGGTTGAGTGGATTATTCATAAAGATTGATGTGCCTATATACCGGTATATACCAAGCTAACTTTGGCTGATTCCAGCCGAGGCGCACTAGGGTGTTCGGCAATCACGGCGCAATATTTGTAAAGTGGGCGGGATTGAACTTGGAAAAGCAGTGGTATTTTCTACTGCATACGGTCGGCGAGAAAGGGGTGTTGGGGGAACAAATTCGGGGGAGACTGATGGCCGGCCTTGAGGCGCCGGTAAAGTCCCACGAAACACTTTCTCTTTTTCCAGCCCCCATGAATTCTAGTAGTGGACAGACGCTGTCGCCCACTGCCTACAGTTTGAAGCAGCGGAAGACAGAAAATTTCTCTACCTTTCAGCAATCTCTTTGAATACTGGAGGTGCAGCTTCCGGAACTACACTACCGCCGACCACAGGTCACCAACCCCGACCTGGCAAGCCTACTAGGCCTAAACTACACTGCGCTTCAAGAGCATCTCCGGGCTCGTGCCGAGCTGTTCAGTACTCGAGTCTTGCTCCCTAGACAATAGAAGAACCTGCTTATTCCATCCGAACCCGCAGCAAATCTAGGCAGTCTAGGCCAACCCTCTCCTGTAATCGCCTGGCATATAGTTCCTCAAAATATCTTTCTCTGTATTGAGGAATATACACACAAAAAGGGAGCTTTCGGATTGCGCAAAGGTTACCTAAAAACTGCAAGAACTACACATCCATCAAATTCCCTGAGCACTTCAGAAATCGTGTATCTACCATATAAACTTCCATAAGCTTTACCTGCTCAATGGCCCACATCTATATCTGTAACTGATGAGGTTGTAGCTGGTTTAGCAGAGGTAGAAGGTTGTGATAACAAGGGAAAGGACTGCGCGGGCGCTGCAGTTCTCGCCTTGGCTTCTTGGAATGGGCACGAGGGGGTGAAATTACTACCGGTGTGGGAGTGTTCGACAGCCTTCCCCTAGATGGATGGTGTGTTCGACCGAGCCGTATCCACTCGTGTATTCCTTGCTGTGACCTAATACTATACCAGACAATAACTCTACCGTGAGTCGCTCTGTGAATCTCGTACTTAATTGGATGAACAGGGGTAAGGGAAAAGGTGAAGTGCTGGACCAAATTGCAATAGAGCGGAGAAAGTGTTCTATTTGATGATTGCCCTGATGTGCCGCGCTCATCTAACTGAGTGGAGAGAAAGGTGGCTTATATGCAGAAATCTCTGCACGCCAAGCTATATACAAAACAGGCAAGTCATGAATAGGGAAGTTCTATCTGTGACTGCCCAACGATCCTATTAATAACGCACTAGACCACACCGGTACTCGAATTGGCGGGGCGTCAACACCGATGCACCAGATGGCGATGGACAAACGCCACCCTGATAGCCTGCTGAAAATGGCCACGGGGGAATGAGAACCCTGCCACGGCCTCAAACATCTGCCATCCACCGCCCGGGCTAAGCCCGCGAGCACACCGTCCTCCTTACCGCCTCAGAAATACCTTACTGATATTCTCTACGCCACTTCCACCATGACCGCAACAACCCCACAAATGTGCTTATAGCGGCCACTGTCTGCCTCCTCTCACCCCCCCCCCCCGGCAACCCTCTCCTACATCTTAAAATACTGCTTTAAAATAATTGCCGTGTTGTCTCTCTTCTGAGACTAAGCCTGCTATAGAAAAATATCTTAAATTTATTTTTCGGTGAAAGGAAGTTATGATGGATTGGCATGCACAAAGCCATCACACATAACCAGGAATTAAGTCTGGGGTTTTGCAAGCCCTAGGTTAAAATCTACTCGAGCACTTGAGTAGAGTTTAATGCGAATGGAGGGATACTCGAGTACTTCTACCGTATTGAGATAAGCTTGTGTAGTTTGAAATTTCTATCATGCTATTATACTGTTATTTTTTTGGTTGATGGTCTTTACTTTTCCAAAAGTTTAGTTTATTGGTTCTCCATTTCTCCTCGCTGAACTGTGCATGTTATAGGCGAGAAGGCGGGGGGGAAGCGAGGCTTGGGATGGAGACTTTTGCTACCGTAGGCGACGTTTGAGCTCCGATGAGCTGTGCCACACTAGAGGTTCAGATAAGTTGCTGGTGGTGGCACTTGGTCCCACCAGCCACACTATACCTCGTGACCATGCTGTCTTGTTGCCGACGACAAGGAGGCTTCCACCGCCCAGTTAACCCACTTTTCCATTCGCGAGCACCTTCGTCCTCGTCTGGAGCTCGTTCGGTGCAGCCCACTTAACAATCGCAGGAACCTGCTTCATCGTCTAAATTCGCAGCAGGTTAAAGGTCTTCCGACTGCCCCCGCCCCCAACCCCCAACGCGTACCTTTACTCCATCTCCAACACGCCCTCCTTCTCCAACACATACAGTCCCCCGAACATTTTTTCCGTATTGAGGGATCAACGCAAAATCGGACCCCTCAGGTTGCGCGAGGTTGCTTGCTCTGAAGTTATTTGACGACAGCGACAACCTCATATCCACTAAGATCACCTCGGGGGCGTAGGAACCGTGTGTTTACCGTTTGATTTCGATCAGGTTTCCCTGCTCAAAGGCCTATACCGCGGATTATTCATCTTTGAACTTGATGGGTTTGATGGGATTGTAGCGCGTTTGGCGGAGGTGGAAGGTTGTGATCTGAACAAGAGAGCCAACATGGGCGATACACCTCTCGCATGGGCAGCGGGGAATGGGCACGATGGAGTGGTGAACCTACTACTCGCCAGGCGCGATATCGACCCTAATAAGCCGGGTGGGGGTGGCCGAACACCACTGTCGCAGGCTGCTTGCAACGGGCATCAGGGAGCTGTGAAAATACTACTTGGGCGAGACGACGTCAACCCTAACAAGCCAGATAGCCAGGGCCAAACGCCCCTGTGGTGGGCTGCCAATAATGGGCATGAGGGAGTTGTGAAAGTGTTACTCGGACGGCACGACATCAACCCCGACCAGCCAAGCGAGAATGGCCAAACACCGCTCTTGCGAGCTGTCCACGCTTGGCGCGAGGGAGTTGTGAAAATGCTACTCGGACGAGACGACGTCAACCCCAACAGACCTGATGAGGACGGCGAAACACCACTCTGGCTTGCTGCCTACAAAGGGCGCGAGAGACTTGTGAAAATACTCCTCGGGCGGGACGGCATCAACCCTGACAAACCAAACGAGGCTGGCCAAACCCCACTCTTCTGGGCTGCCGGCCGTGGACACGATGGAGTTGTAAAAATGCTACTTGGGCGAAACGACGTCAACCCCAACAAATCTGATGAGGACGGCGAGACGCCCCTCCTATGGGCTGCCCATAATGGGTGCGATGGTGTTGTGAAAATACTGCTCGGACGGCACGAGGTCAACCCGGACAAACGAAACTGGGCTGGCCAAACACCACTCCTTTGGGCTGCTTGCAATGGACACTGGCCAGTTGTGAAAACGCTACTTGGACGGGACGACGTCAACCCTAACGGGTTAGACGAGGACGGCCAAACTCCACTCTTGTGGGCTGCCAGCAATGGGCGCGAGGGAGTTGTGGAAGTGCTACTTGAGCGAGACGACGTCAACCCTAACGAGCCAGATGGATACGGCCAAACACCCCTGTGGTGGGCTGCCCATAATGGGCACGAGGGAGTTGTGAAAATACTACTCGGACGGCACGAGGTCAACCCCGACAAACCAGATAGCCAGGGCCGAACACCCCTGTGGTGGGCTGCTGAGAATGGCCACTCGGGAGTGATATCTCTACTACAGCCCCCGAAGTCTGCCACCCGCCACCCGACCTAAGCCCAAGGAGACACCGCCCTCCATACAACATGCGAACACCATTCCAATAACTTGTCTCGTTTTCGCAAGGTCCGCACTAGCCTCAAGCGTGTTTGTTGCTGCTACTACCTCCCTCCTCTTACTCTCGCCTAACCTTCTCCTTCTAATTTCAGACACTACTCTGTTACCATTGCTGTCTTACACTTTCTTCTCGAGTTGGCTTCTTTAGAAACACTGCTTGAAATTTCTTCCTCCTATTAAGCAAATAATACCCAAATGGGAATGTACGCATTTGTCTCTCCACCGCCCAATCCCATTTTCGGATCCTTCTTACGCAGTCGGGTCAGGATTTGTCAGCTTCCATATGAGATCTAAAAATAGGGTGGGCGAAGGGGTACCGTATCTCTACTCCACGGAAATATGCCAGTGTAGCCTGAAATTTCTATCATGTTTACTTTTATTGACTTTTTTAGTACTTCATTTATCTTTTATCATTTCCCCTTCCCTTCTCCCTGGGGTGTAGATTCGATGAGTGTTTGGAATTTAGAGTTCGGAGGAGGAGGGGAAATATACATACATGGAGGAAAATAGATATGTATAGTGATCCCTGGAAAGATAAGGATGATTTCATTATATTTCATATATACTCCTATCTTTACCGTTAGCTTAGAGAGTGATAGACATCAGAGAACTAAGTCGCGGACTATCCACACCCCTTACCGCTCGGTACCCTATTTGGCCATGTGCAACATCATTTGCCTAGTTATCATACTACAGTAGTTGTATATGGGTAGAAACGTCAGGCCTTTGAGCCACACACTTGGTACTAAGAGAAGCAGTGATCATGACAATAGTTGTTGAGCCCTATCCATAAAAGAAACCTTCTTAATGCCTTCTGGAGGCTAGGTTGAGTGCTAGGGCTTAGAGAATAATATACCGGAATAGGCTTGTTGCTACTCTCTGGAATCGCACGCCAAGGTGATAGCACCCAAGACGACGAAAAAGGGTTTGGCTGAACAGCGGGTTTCTAGAGTTTATAGAGTAATACTGCCCTTTATTGTGGGGACTAAAAAGGGCGGAAAGCCCTCCAACTCCTCTTTCAAGCTCAGGCCTGGACATCCCGGATATGCAGGGTCTCCACCAAACCATATCCATAGCAGAAACTGCCGGTAGTCACCATAATACCTTACTTGGTCACCGTCTTCACCGTATTATACCCACGACGAAACTGGGCGGGCGACGAACAGGGGTATTGGGCGGGCAACAAAAGAAATCGTCAAGGCTAGGGTTACGAAAATTACTGGCATTATAATTGGTCCTTGTTCGTCGCCCGCCCAGTTTCTTCCTTTGTGCGGTGAAGACCGGGATAGCTATTAAGTTAAGCGCTTTCGTTCCAGCGTTAGATAGACTTGCGCGGTCCCTATTCCATTTCTTACTTCGGTGATAACGATGGAAGAAAGAGATCCAACAGAACCATAATGACCCCTCACAAAAGGGTCCTAGAGTGGAGACTCCGGCTCTTGATGCAGTCCATTTCCATGGAGACATTGCCGAAGCTCTGAACCTTTAGAAAAGAAGGAAAGTATAGCTAGACTAGGCTGAGTAGGTTAGAGTAATTTCCAACAAATGGCGAGTTCTTCGAATATATCCTAACTCTACATCCTACCTTAATTTGACACAAGTGATTGAGAGGAGCCCGGCGCTGTGGAATGTCGCATTATTAGTAAATTGCCATATTCCATTTTCCCCGATCCTCCATTTGTCTCATACCAGTTTCTTTCTTATGACATTCTGTCCACGTCCATGTTGGGCATCACGGGCCTACAGTATATGATCCCCCGAGAGAGGCAAGAGGCCTTCACTGTCCCCGGGACAGTAGTGATCAAATAATCCCCCATCTTACGACATTGTAACTAGTTGATACAGTATGATGCGGTCACTCAAGACCGTAAGATATAAAAAACGGTACCAGGGGCCACAAAATCTGATGACGTGCAAAATTGTCGTTTCCCACAAGGGTTCATGTTAGGGAAAGTGCTGATAAATTAAGTTCTGTTGCCATATAGGGAGCTAACTTACCTCTACGACGCCCTTATCAACGATACTGGGGGCTACCCGTATGGTTAAAAATTTAAACCGGGTTTTCTTTCCACTTTTCTAGGCAATGTCTAGCGTCCTCATTGAGATCAAAGGTATTTTCCACATCTACCTGGCTAAAATCGCCTAATTGGCTCACTGTAACTTAAGTCACCACACGGTATCACCCAAATTCGTGTTATGTGAGATGTATGTTTGTTATTCGTGTTGTGAGGGATGGTTGCCGAGTTTCTTGACAACCCATGAATTGGATCCAGATTGAGAGAATGGTAAATACTCTTTTAGAATTCCATGTGCTTAGACTACGGTTTCTATGGTAATCGCAACAAAACAAAGCTAACAAATATTGGGTGGGTTCGTTGGGTAACCCGGGTTTGGCACACTTCAACCCGGCCTAACCCAACGAAGCTCAACCCCGAACCCGACCCAAGGAACCCGACCCAACCCAACGATTGACCTGGGTTAACCCACCCAAGGCCCGACCCATTGGATGGCTTGGCAGGGATATCGAGCGTTTGGAGCATGCATATGGGGCCAGGGGAAGCAGAGATCACAACATTTTTGAGCCTTGTTCATTGAAGCAACTTCTGTATTGTATATAGAGACTAGGTTGATGGTGAGGAATTGGAGAGTGCATACCGGAATAGGCGGGATACTGCTCTCCGGAATCATGTGCTATGTACGTGATGGATATCTAAGGCGATGGGGAGGGGTTTGGCTGGTTTGGCAGGTTTTTGGAGTTTATACGGTAATCAGCCCTCGAGCCCCACAATGAAGTTCGGGCCTGGAGGACGCCCCCGATATGCAGGATTTTCATTAAACCATTCCCACCGAGGAACCTAGTCACCGATATACCTTAGTTAACAGCTAGCTGGCGCGCCGCTTTGTATAGGTGTTAGAAATACTTACACTGTATTTTTCCCCCTCATATCTAGGCACTGGCACTAGGAAAGGGGAAACAATAGATTATAGAAAAAAATAAATCATCACAAAAACGAATAAAAGCAAATATAATGGAAATTTCAAGATACGCTAGCTTATTTCAATATAATAGAGATAGCGCTCCGCTCATGCTGAATTCTAGATTTGAAACAGAAACTCACAGATACTCACTCGACTCCATGAGGAAAATCCGGATAGGGAGGCGGGTGAGTATGTGATAGATGTGTGGATTGCCATCGCGTATGATTTCCTTCACAGAAGGGGAAATTTTAAGCAGTGTCTCTGTGGCAGGATGACTCGGGGAGGAAAGGTAGGGCGGTAATTGCGACAGGGAAATGTTTTGAGCTATACGGGACGGTTGGGCGGGGATGAGGAATGGAGGGTAGTGGCGGCGATAGATACGTTCATGTAACTATTGCGACCCCTCCGGAAATGGCACATGGGTTATTGGTAGGTCGAAGCCGCTAAGGAAGGTGATGCCTCCTCGGGCTTAGGCTGAGCTGTTGGCGGTAGGTGTTGGAGGTTAGAGTAGAGCTATCATACCGCTTCTCTATGCTCATTTGTTGAAGCCCACGGCAGGGGTGTTATGCTCTGGCTATCTGGCTTGCCAGGGTTGACCTCGTCCCACCCGAGTAGTATTTTCACAATTCTCTCATTCCGATAGCTAGCAGCTAGCAACAATGGTGTTTGGCCGTCCATGTCTGGTTTATGGGGGTTGACGTCGTCTCGCGCGAGTAGCATCTTCACAATTTCCTCTTCTCCACGGCTACAAGCCCACAAGAGTGGTGTTCGGCCGTCCTCATCTGGTTTGTCAGGGTTGTTTATGTCCTCCCGTTCGAGTATCATTTTCACAACTCTCTTGTGCTCATTCCAAATAGCCCATATAGCCCATATAAGAGGTGTTTCGCCGTCCTCACATAGTCGGTTAGGGTCGATGTCGTCTCGTCCGAGTAGCATTTTAGCAATTCCCTCATGCCCGTTCCAAGCAGCCCGGAACAGTGGCGTTTGGCCTTCGACATCTGGCTCGTCGGGGTCGATGTCCTCCCGTCCATGTACCATTTTCACAACTCCCTCGTGCTCATTCCAAACAGCAAACACGAGGGGTGTTCCGTCGCACATATCAGATTTGTTGGGATTGATATCGCCTCGCCCGAGTAGCATTTTCACAACCCCCTCATGCCCATTGCGAGCAGCCCGCCACAGTGGCGTTTGGCCGTACTCGCCCGACTTATTAGGGTCGATATCGTCCCTGCCGAGAAGCAATTTCACCACTTCATCGTGCCCATTCCCAGCAACCCATGCAAGAGGTGTATCACTCATGCTGACTCTCTTGTCGATGTCCCAACCTTCCACCTCTACCAAACAGGCCACAATCTCATCAACCCCAAAGACGGATACGTGGTATAGGTTGTTGGATAAGGAAGCCTTATATGGCAAACATATGGTTTCTCCGCTTTCAAGATGATTTTAGTGGATATGAAGTTGTTGCAGGCGTCAAATAAATTCCGAGTAAGCAACTTCGTGCAACCTAGAGTCCAGTTTTGCATGGATTTCCCAATATAGGGAGGCATATTTGAGAAGCTCCATCCTTTCGGGGCCTGATGGGGGGGCGTGTCGGAGATGAAGAAAGGGTGCGTGTTGGAGATCGGGGGCGGGAGTGGCCGAGAGAGCTTTGGCCCACTGAAAATTCCTCCAATTTAACCAGGTTCCTCCAATTATTGAGTGAGCTATGGTGCCCTGATAGCGGTAACGAAGGAACCGTAACATCCCAGTATCATACCTTGACTGTCGAGATTTGGTGAGCCGATCTCTAGTGCTAGGGTGTTCATCCGGATTTTTCTTATGGAGCCGAGTTGGGATCTCTGAGCTGCTATTAGGAATCTGTGGTTTACCATCCATGGAGGGATATTTCTACTATATTGAGATAGGCCAGTGTGTCTTGAAATTTCATCATCTTTACTGTTTCTTTTAGGTTGTTCATTCATTTTTTTCCCCTACAATTCATAGTTTGCCCTTTCCCCCATTTGTAATTTGTGGGACCGTATTTCTGGTACTCGCGTAATGCGACATAAAGGCTAGTTGTTAACCAAGAAAAGTATGATGGTGATTGATTTCCACCATAGTCACCTTTCGACATGAGGTAATGTAAATTTATCCCATTGTCTGTATTTGTCGATTCGTAATTCCCTGGAGTGTTGTGAGGTTAGGAATTGTGCATGTCTCAACCGCAGGGATGTTTTCTACAGTATGATACTCCTGTAGTCTACTGGAGATGTCACAGGAAGGGATCTATGACCATATCGTCCTATCTTTGGTAAAGATCTCAGGTTAACCTATGCCATTAACCACGCTGAAAAACCGGCGAAATCTGCACACAGATTCGGGGATGACAGGGTCGCCGCCCGTGACGCTCAAAGGGTATGTAAGCAGGGTTAGGTGTGCGACTGCCCTTGCTCCCTCACACTGAAATGTCACTTCCGACACCACCAAACATCACATCTACCTTGTCAGCACCACCAAATCTTCATTCTTCCGCAATATTTGCAACACCTTGGTTTCAGGGCAACCCAGGAAAAATGCCTGAGCAGCCGAGCGGTGCTTTATATGGCCCGACTCAGGCACGCACCCCCAATTCAGAGTTGGTTTTCTTCGAGTTTCTAATTCCTCCATCAACGGGGAACCCTGAAGTGATGTCTAAGTATCCGCAAAGTCCCCGAGACACTCAGGCTTCGCCACCGGATCAGACTTTACCTGAGATTGCGGCCATCCCTCACCTTATGGCGGGAGGCAGTTCAAGTCAGCCCAACCCCATGAGAGGCCCTGTATCACGCTCCCAGCTACAGCTACAGCAAGCCGGGAGGCTTCGATACTTCATGGAGCAGGGAAATACACTTGAGGCTACCTTTTTCGAGTCGGCTGAAGCTATGTCGTGGCAGTGCTATCAGGAGGGGGTTAAGCTCTGTGAGAAGAAAGACAGCAAGATTCTGGAACAAAGGGTGGAAATCAACAGACTCATGGTTGGATCCTCCCCACTTCTGGTTTTCCTACTATTTCTAACCAGGATATAGGGTACGATTATGCGTGAAGAAGTCAAAAAGATGGAATTGCAGAAACGTTTCAACCTCGCTGGCACGTTAGGTAAATAATCACAACCCCTCTTTGTTTAGTTGTTGCTAATGTTAGGTTGCAGAGCTCATGGTATATCAGGCGAAACTGATCAAGAAGATCAGTACCGATTGCCCACCTGGTGTTCAGGCTGGACTCAATGCACTAGCCAAGACAGAGGCATTCACTAATATTCTTCACAAAGAAGTAGCCACCCGCAACCTTGTCTTTAAGGATGTTAGACCATGCATCAATTTTCTCTACCGCAAAACCCTCCAACGCGCCCATGGTAATGATCTTCTCACTATTATTCTTTACAGCCAGGATTATACAGCGAACGAATGTGCTGCCCTTGCCACTTTCCTGAAGGTAAAGGATGAGTGGAGGAATGGGCCAAAGTGGAGGGAAGAAGGAGGGAGATGGAATATGCCATATTATGAGCTAAGCTAGGCAATTTGTTTTACCTTGGCCACAATTGTTGTTTTTCAGTGTTCATGTGTTGTTGGCTGTGGGAGAATCAAATAGTACGGTGTCATGGAAGGTGTTGTTGTCCATAGCAATTGAATAAACTGGGCTTGAAACACGATGAAGACTTCCATGCCGAGCAAAATGTTGTATTGTAGAGAGTTGCAGAAGTATGGCATCAATGCATATCAATGTACGCTTTCCCGAAAAGGTGGTCTGCAGCCACTTCACAATGTCGGAACATTGGAGTGCCCGCCTACCAACGACCATTTTCTAATTTTCATGGGCTTGCGCTATTTTTCTTAGAACCTCTCCCAGCCCGCCCATGGCCTGTTTGAACAGGGCGCCCAGCATGCTTATGGATGACTGTTCTTTTTGAAGTGCGAAGTAAAGGTAAAAATATTCAACCGCCACATTTTATCCTCTAGCCTAGTTGCAGAAACTATCTATCACCAAAGAGGGACATCACAACCAGTCAGCACTTGCCCTCTTCCTCCCACTGCCCCAGGTTTGTCCTTTTTAGATAATATACGTCTTCCTTACGCTCGTGTCTATATAGTAAAACAAAACTGCACCACCAAACTCACACCCCCCGCTACCGGTATGTGGCCTTGTAAATTCCTCGGGTTGTAAGAGCCATTTCCCCACATTTCGACTCTGCTATCCCGCACATCTTGGTGGCGCAGCTTAGGCCCGAGTGGCGATAACCAGGCCAATAATTGTGACCGCTCATCCACAATATTATAGTCATAACGCTTGGACCTCCTGTACTAGCCAAGTTGAGATCACACACCTCCAAACGGATTCTTTTGACTTCATGATACATCACTTGTTACGTCCCCCGCGGTCCGCAGTAGTCCCCCGCCGTCTCTCACCATTCCCCGCCGTTCTCAACCATTCCCGGCTGGCCTGGTACAATATAACCACACCAAACTCACTAACCGAGGTCGCAGGGTAAATCTCTGGCATCACTATTAACATACCTCACTTAGAATACGAGCAACTAGCATGATTAGTATAGTACGCGCAAAGGAAAATCTAACTCCGCCTCAGTCGGTTCATAGAGAGTTGTAGGATTTCGGCGGCTGTTGTTGGTCAGGAGGTGAGCCCCTTATCGCAATCTCTGTTGCAGTCATATAATGTAATCATATACCATCACCCGTATGTGAAACCGAATATGGTGATTGGTTGCTGGGAATGAGAAATGATCGGTATTGCGGGAATGGTGACTGGTATCGTGGAATATAGTGCTGGGCAGGGAATAACGGTTAGAAGTGGTATTGGAACAGATGAAATCCTGATGGCTGAGGGGAGGGCGCATATTTAGAAGAGAGGCTGGTGATGAGATGGTGACATGGACTAAAAGGATGCTTGTGATGTAGAAGAAAAAGGATCATTTATATCTACAAGTGAAGAGTAGAGAGCAATAAATAGTCTCTATTTTGATCTCTCTAATTCCTTCGAATATTATCATATCTTCATGATAAAGTAACGTTTCCGCTTTGGGCTAGGCGGGGGCCAGTGTTCCCAACCGTCCATCAAAGGACGCGTAAGCCTGTGTTTTTGTTTCCACCCCCTTGTTTCTATCTTTCTTCCTGTCTTCTCTCACGACACACCTTTGCTCCTGTACACATGACTTTCCCCATTACTTTCCTTTCATCAACTCAACACAATAAATCAACGATTTTTATCTCCATTAAAGTTTCCACTGCCTAGAATCCCAACGATAAATCATTTCTTTCGCAACCACTATTTGCAACAGTGCTCCGCCGTCCCTCACCATTACTGGCCGCCTTCGACAGCCCCCGGCCGTCCTCAACCATCCCCGGCCGTCCCCAACCGTCCCCGGCCGTCCTCAACCGTCCCCGGAAGTCCTCGACCAACACCTGCCATCCACCCCTCCGACCCTGAACTAACATGTCTCACCCTGTAGGGCCCGCCGTCCTGCTCTTAGGCCGCCCCCAACACCACAAACTCCGCCTCCATGCCCTCCCCCACAGATAAATATAGGGAAAGGGTGGAATCCCTGACGATGAAGCTGGCATCCGAATTGAATGACCTCTACGTTATGTGTGAAGAAAACTGGATGAAGCAGTACGAAGATTTAGAGAAAAGATGTTACGCAAAAAATGAGGAATCTAAAGGCCAGAATTAAGGCAATTTCTATGCTTGAAGTTTGATCCTTAAGTTACTTCTCATTTACGAATTGTTTCTAATTTTCATATAGAAGAACATTTCAATGGAACAGGCTAAGCGGAGTAGGATTGAACAAAACTTCAATTTACGTGGAGGTTTAGGTAAGCAATCTCTATACTCGTCTCTCTACGCTAAGATTGGGCACCCATTTTGTTAGAGCCTCTTCAGACCTATGTACTACTGCGGCTGAGTTGCAGTTGGACAGCTAAGGTGGCAATTCCCATAGAAAGTGTCCAACTGTAACTTGGCCACGGGAGTAGCGGGTAGGCTCAGGCAGCTTTGCTCAAGCACGACAGTAAATTTTAAAGTGAGAGGTCATTCCCATATATGGGGTTCTCCGGCTACCCGCACAGTTTGAAAGATTGCAGGAACAGTGCGAGTAGCCAGAGAAGCCCATATATGAGAATGACCTCACACTTTATAAAATTTACTGTCGTCCTTGAGAAAAGCGGCAGAATGATACCCGCTACATAGGTTTGGAGAGGCTTTTCCAAAACAGGTGCCCAATCTTAGCATAAAGACACGAGTACCTGCAAGGTAGATTTTTTTAATAACACATTCTAGAGGGAATTGTCCACCGGGCGAGAGAGTTGGAGAAGATCGTGTTGCCCCCGAGAGCGGTGCTTCAGGCCACCCTGAATGAAATTGGGGGGTTTCAACAATTCAAGGAGGTTTTAGAAGAGGAAGCCAAACTCCGGGATGTGGCTGAGAATGAGATCCTCCACTGCCTTGTGTCAATTATATGGGCAGCCCTCGGAGGCTGCCCATGGAAATAGTGGTTATATTACTTTATACCACAAGCACTATGATTCACGGATGGAAGTTGTGGCCCTTGACTGCCTTCTCCGCATTCAAGAAGTGTGGCCCAACCCACTCCACTGGGTTGAGGCCAGAGAAAGGAAGAGGGCTGCCGAAGGACGGAAGATGGAGGCAGATGATGATGAGGAGGTGCAGACAAAGGATGGAGAGAAGAAGCCAGCAAAAGAAGGGGCGGAGGGCGGGGAAATGATGGGGGGGGACAGGCAACTGACGGGGAGGGGGGAAGGGCAAATCATAGGAGGGCAATAGATCAGGAGGGTGGGGATAGACCGGGAGGGGGGGGTCAAGAGATTTGGAGGGGGGCGTGGGAAAGATCAGGAGAGGGGGGGCGGGCAAACAATAGGGGAGGGGCAAAGTTAGAAAGACGCTCTTTGTATAATACTTCATTTTTAAAGATTTCTGTGATTCCTGAAATCCAAGATGCTTATTTTGCGCGATCCAAAAGCGCTCGTTTTACGTGCATTCCACCATACAGAGACGAGTATTGGAGAAATGGTGTGCCCTAGAGATCGAGATGGGTAATGGCCGAGAGAGCCTTGACCTTCTAGGAATTCAGGTAACTTAAGTAGGTTTCCGCAATTGTCGAGCGGGTTGTACCGAAAAGCTCGGGATGAGCCTACAGATAATTTACTCTTGAAGGGTAAAATGAATCAACTGGATAGTGAAAGCCTCATTATCTAATACAGCAAGTCCTTGGCACATTGAATTTGTGACCATATCTCAACTGCTAGAGTATGGCACAGTCCATTGAACTTCAAGGGCCGCTCCAAGTGAGATCCACATCAAAGTGGCCATGCCAAGCCTTTCCTTCTTCCCACCTGATCCCATTATCCACCTTTGTCATTGCGCCATAAGTATCCTCCAACCCCAACCTATCGATTATTGCATTGAGCTTCTGTCGCTTCTAGTGATTGTGGTTTCTTGAAGGATGGCATTGATATTCAGCGAGACTAGCAGGAATCTAGAATGCATCGGTCAGGGAGGACTAGAGGTAGCTTTCAGAGCGCTATCAATTCTACATATATTTCCAAAATATTATCAGGAATTTTCTTCAGAATGTCTGCCTCCAAGCTACTGTCCATCACATCTGGTGTTGTGTTCTCATCCAACTTACTATGAAGGTATCTAACAATATCGCCCCCCTAGGAGGATGTGTATAGTCATTATCCTGCCGGAAAGATGCTTCCCAATTTCATCCTGACTGTGGAGTCTTCTAGTCATGAATATTTGAGTGCCGGGACACTTCTCGAGAATTTGGTTTCGCAAATTCAGGAACTTAACCCGATGCTCTGTCACATTCGTCCAGAGCGTCGATACATATGCATTTACGTTTTTCAGAAGAGGTCGCCTGCAACATCTTCACAATATCGAAAAGATGGAGTCCCAGTCCGCCAATCACCTTCTTCTGGTCTTCGTAAGCTTGAGCTGTTTGTCTTGGTACAAGTCCCTGGCATGAATGGACTGAATGCCAGGGGCCTCCTTGGCAAAGGTCTTTTAGCCTACGGGACCCCGCTGGTGTTCGGTTCATTTATCCCAGGGATTTGTACCTCTGCCAGCCTGCCCACAGCTTGTTTGGGCAGTGCGCCCAACATACAGGTCGACGATTGCTCCTTTTGAGCTGTGAAGTTGAAGTAAAAGCATGCAACGGCGACATTTTCCCAACTGACCTGATCGCACAAGCTGTCTGTCACCAATGAGCTAACACCACGGCTTGTCAGTATTTGCCCCATTCCCTTCATTCCTCGAGGTTCATATTCCCCACCTGATATAAGTCTTCTGCACCCCCGGATCTCAGTGGCGAAACAAAACTGCATCATCAGATTGGGGGGCTTGCGGTGACTCTTTCCGGCGAGGTAATGTAGATCTTTCCATAGATTCTTGCGTAAAGTTTGACATGCTTAAAATACCGGTATACAAGTAGACAAAACTTGTTAATCTTACCCGGGTGGTCTAGGGTGTCGTTCATCGAAGTGCAGGATTTGTGGTGTGCTACCGGGTAGAACCTAGAGAGGTGGGCCATTCGCTGCAGATACGGTTGGCATAACGAGGGCATTTCTGGAACGGGTTTAGGGGAGGTTGACTGGGCAGTGTTTATTCAAGTGGGTAAATAGATAGTTTAGCGGAAGGCGGTAGAGTGAGAGGATTTGGTTGGATCTTGGGCACAATGTTGAAAAGGCAGGGGGGGCACAACAGCTTCCGCAGCTTGACCGGCACTCTACTAAAACTAAACCAACGGTAAAGACGAGTGTATAAGCAAAATTAACACACTCCAATCTTTCCATGGGTCACCATATCTATCTCTATATCTCCCAACATATCTAGATTCCTCCGGTCCTCCTGTGATGATAACAAGAGAGAGGCATGTCGATAGGAATTTCTCATTATACGGTTAAAGCGCTAGACTAACTACGTTCCCAGATGATTTTCACGGCTCGTGTTTCCCCCACAATCGACCACACTCCTCTAACAATGCTGATGTGTTCACCAAGTTTCCTAAAACACCCCACATTCCTTCGGCTCTCGGGGGTTTCACAAAGTAACCAACTTAGCAACCTATATATTGGAGGATGATTGATAAACAGTGCAGCAGGAGGTGGGTAGACCAGAATAGGGTTTAGTCGTGGGAAAAGCATAATCATAAACTTCGTTCCCTTGTTCTTCATCATCCTGAGTCTAACCAGTACAAACAGGAGTGTTTATAAAATCTAATGAGATCATTAGGATCCCTCAATCGCTTCTCACGCCTGACCATTCTCCTCCGTGCAGGTCCTTGTTTCCCTGCTTACCCCCGTGATCACAAAGGAGAGACATGATCACAGAACCAGCTCCGTAAATCATTCCAACTCAGGAGCATACGTACATCCTTCTAACTTCCACGATCACAACCCACGATCTAAGTTACCGCCGCTAACTCCTCACAACCACCCTTCTCCGTCAACCGTAACACTATCCCCCGGCACTTTCCCAAGATGTCTCATACTAACTCCTTCAATACTACCAACTCCTCTAATAGCATTTGGGGGACTACAGTCACAACTCTCTGTCCCGGATGACCAAAATCTAAAGAATCTGTCTGGGACAACGAGTGATCCGGGACAACAGGTCAAGTTTGGCTCTGAAATTTTTTTGAATTCACCACCCCACACGGGACAGCGAGGTATCAGTATCATCGAGATCCAGGACAGCGAGGCTTGAATGTACTCCCCAAGATCGGGTGCCTTGTGCGTGATTAGCCTCTGGAAGGGCCCAGTAGCACAGCAGGTTTCACGGCTCCATACAGTGTCCATGGAATGGGAGCCAATTTCTTAGCTAAAATACTCGGCACTCCTTAATTTATTAATTTTCCATGATGGGGAAAACTGAAAAGACGTGTTTAGTAGCCTTCTAACCTTACCTTTAATTACCAGGAGGGAAACAGCAAATAGGCATGATCTTGGCTAAACCATATCTACACAAGTAGTGGAAATCAATCACCATCTTTAGTCAACAGCTAGCCTCTACATCTATTTTCACAGGTGTCAGAGATACTTCCACTTCATATTTTTCTCCTCGACACCTGAACGACCCCCACGCTTAACTCACACTTTAGCGGGGAAGGGAGGAGGGATTTTGGAAGGAAGAAACGTGAATATATGCGAACAGAGGATCTATTGTAGATCCAGAAAACAATAAACGTAGGAAATTTCAAGCCACACCGGCTTGTTTCAATACAGTAGAAATAGCCTTCCACCGACGCTAGACTCTAGGTTTTAAACAAAAGCTAACAAATGCTGACTCGACCCCATGAGAAAAATGCGGATAGAGGATCGGACGGGTACGTGATAGATAGATATGTGCATTCCCATCACATGATTTCCGTCCACAAAAAAAAAAAAGAAGGAAAATGGGTTACTGTGGGGGGCATACGCTGGAAGGGAAGGCAAGACGGTAGTCACCACAAGATAGTGGTTTAAGATGTAGAAGAAGATAAGGCAGGGGGTGAGAAGGAGGGGCGGTGGTAGCGACAAGCACGTTTATGGAGCCATTCCGGCCCTTGTGAAAATGGCATAGAGGTCACTAGTAGAGTGTTCGGAGGCGGTAACAAGGGAGATGTGCCCTCGGGCTTAGGCCGTGCTGTCGGCGGCAGCTATTGGAGGCTGTAGTAGAGCCATCACTCGCGTGTGGCGATTTCTAGCAGAACACGAGAGCGGTGTTTAGCCGCAGCTATCTAGCTTATCGGGATTGACGTCGTCTCGCGCGAGTAGGGTTCTCACCACCCCCTCGTGCCCATCCGTAGCAGCACGATGGAGTGGTGTTTGGCCGGCCCGATCCGCTTTGTCAGGGTTGACGTCGCCCCGTTCGAGTAACACTTCCACTATTCCCTCATGCCCACCCACGGCAGCCCACCAGAGCGGTGTTTGGCCGTACGTATCTGACTTGTTGGGGTTGACGTCGTCTCGCCCGAGGAGCATCTTCACAATTCCCCTATGTCCGGCGTTAGCAGCCCGCATCAGTGGTGTTCGGCCGTTCCCAACCGGCTTGTCGGGATCAACATCATCCTGGCCGAGTAGCGCTTTCACTACTTCCTCGCGCCCACTCCAAGCAGCATATCCGAGAGGTGTTTGACCGTCCTCATCCGGTATGTTGGGGTTTACGTCGTCTCGCCCGAGCAATATTTCCACCACTCCCACGTGCCCCATTTCAGCAGCATAACTGAGTGGTGTATGACCCCAATAATCTGACTTATCTGGGTAGACGTCGGCTCGTCCGAGCAGCATTTTCACAACCCCTTCACGCCCCTTGCAAGCAGCTAGGATCAGTGGTGTTTGGCCGTCCTCATCCGGCTTGTCGGGGTCGATGTCGGCCCGGCCAAGCAGTAATTCCACGACTGCCTCGTGAGCATTCCCAGCAGCCCATGCGAGAGGTGTAACGCGCATCGTGTCTTTTTGGTTGATATCACAACCTTCCGCCTCTACCGAAAGCACTGCAGTCTCATTGATCAGAAAGGTGGATCCACGATGCAGACTGTTGAGCAGGGAAATCTTACCGAAATGAATATGCTAAACGCTCAGTTTCTGTGCTTTTGAGAGGGTTTTGGCGAATAAATAACTTCAGCGCGAGCAATTCCACCCCATCTAAAAAAGACCCAGCCCCGCATATATCCCCCAATACAGAGAAGAAGATTCGAGAAACTGTGCGTGTTGGAGGTCTATGGGGGGGGGGGCGTTGGAGATGGAGAAAGGATTCGCGTTGGGAATTCGGAGCGGGAGTGGTCGAGAGCTTTAAGAGCAGAGGCAGCAGTTAAAGGTAAAGAGGCTCAACGGCAGAGTGGAAAGCTCCATTTCTGCAACAAATCCCTATCCGAATATTGTAATAACATACCGATACTTGTGAAAGAATGCCAGTGTTATGGCTATTGAGATTCGGTAGCCTGTCCCGGCTGTTATGGCATGGTACAGTTCTGAGGAGTTCATGTGCGGCTCTGGGTCCGAGATGTTATTTTGCCCAAGCCAAGCCTCGCTTCCTCCCCGACTAGCCCTTTTATCCAATCCAGGGTTGCACAAGGATCGCAGAGCCCCAACCATTGGTCCGTGCGTGGAGACAGTGGTCTCGCAGATGTGCCAACTACTTGGACGGTATATTTCTTCCTCTCCATACCTGACGGTATTGTAGCATCTACACTTCAAAGGGAAGGGAAGAAAAATAATACATTGGAGGGGAGAACCAGCAAGTAAGCAAAAAGGAAAAAACATCGAAAGCAAGTAATGGAAATTTCAAACCATGCAAGCTTACCTCAATACCGGCACAGTAGAAATTGCCCCCACCAACACGCACCCCCGAGAATATAAACAGCCCACAAATCCTGACTTGAATACGCAAGGAAATTCGGGCAGGTACTCGGGCAGGTATACGATATGTGGTTATTCCAATCCTCAAAGAACTCCAGCTTATGCAATTTTGCGCGATACCGGTATGAAAAATCCCCATTTGCTTGAGTTCCCCGGCATCATGAAGAATGTTCCAGCCGAGCTGTGCTTTTGAGGTGGAGCTAGGACTGGTCGAAAGAGCTTTACCCTAGTGGAAATTTAGATAACATATGTAGGCTTCTGCCATTGCCGAGTGAGCTGTGCCAAAAAGCTCAAGATGAGCTCGAATATACTCTTAGAAGGTAATGTGTTTGCCGCATACCCTTATTCCTCCGTACTCGAGTACACTCCCGTGATAACGAAGAAAATTCAACATTCTCCCGCATCCATTCCCTCTTCTGTATATACATGTCTCCTGAACTAATTATCTTTCCCACTCTCGTAACAAAGCTAAGCACATCTGTACTCGAGTACAGCAAGAGTAAGAGATAAAACAAGCTTGGAGTGACCGCTCTGATATGGATCCCTCACCCAGAGCCGCCCTTGAAGTCAGATGGGCTAAGTCACGCCCTAAGGGTAATAGATAGGGTCACCGAACCTTACAAGTAATGATGACAATAGCCTGCTGTCATACCAAGGACTTGTTGCCGAATTGACCACCATCCCCTTAATTCGTACTGAGCGTGACTAGCGTAGCACAAATCTCGCTTGAGGCAGCTTCCAGAATGAGCTTCCTTCTGCGTATATTTCAACAAGCTTTCTCCTCAGGATTTCTACCTCTAGCCTCTGGTCCACAGTGCATCCTATCGGCGTTGTGTCCTTGCCAATCCTACTTGTACAGTACTGTAGTATCAAGGCGTCCAATAACACAGCCTCTCTTAAGGGTAATGCGTATAACCGTCACTCTTCGGGAAAGGCTCTTCCAGATTTAGTCCTGCATGTGTAGTCTTCCTGCCACGAATGTGCAAATGCCCGGAGGGGTTTGGAGCGTCTAGGTTAGCGAACTAAGAATCGTGCTCAATATTCTGTCATACGTATTCAGCCGGAGAATTGATTCAAGTACAGTACCGCAGTATTATACTCAGCATATGCTAGTTTAGTCTCTCGAATCCTCCCACACTCACCTAGATCACTTAGACTTGCTATGAAGGCTGCTGTACTCTTCTAAGCTCAACAGCTGTTGTCGTAGTCTCTACTTACTTCCTTCGGTCGCAAGTGTCTCCCTCAAATGTGCTAAAGTAGGGGGGATAGATGGTAGAGTGAGTGGATTTTCTTGGAATTTGAAACACTCTAGAATTAGACAAACTTCAAAGACAGGTAATTATACTGTACAAGTAAAACCCAATTGGCCCTTCCGGACCCTCCCATAGAGCAGCGCACCTATTCTCCGATCTTCCCCCACATTTACAATGCACAGACACACAGGTGATAATCAAGAAAGGCATGTTTGAAAAATCTTGTAGACAACTACAGTGCCAAAATGATCCAGCACCTCCTTGCAGGATTTGTGAATGTTCCGGTAACTTTGAGAACAACAACCTCTAAAACAGAATCCTCGATATCCCTATCCGCATGGGGTACCCAGGTGAATAGCCAGTTTGTGAGTACCATATATAAGGTATTGTGTCTAAATTTGTAAAAAAAAAGGGGGGGGGGGGGGGTGATTGAAGGAACATTGGTGCTATCATATGCTGATAGCTGGAATCCCATACCGGTATCATAGTTGTTAGTGTATGATATAATAGTTAGGTTGGGGTACGACCAATTTAGGGTCATGACTGCCGTTTGTGGCTTTTTCCTGTTTTGTGTCTATGCGCGCTCTCTTCTGTACGAGTACTAGTACTTAGTCTGAGCTACCAGTAGAGAGTTTCCTGTATCGAACATCCACATCGTTATCGTCACATACAACAACCACTACTGATGTACTTTTCTCTTGTGCCTTGCGCCGTTTACCTACGCTACCCCAGTCATCATTGGGTTGTGGGCGCGCTGCCATCAGAGTGTCGCTATCACCCCCTGGACCTCCAACACGCACAGTTTCTCAAATCATCTTCTCTGTATTGGGGGATCTATACGGGCGGGATCATTTAGATGGGGCGGAATTGCTTGCGCTAGAGTTATTTGATAACTGCATAATCGCATATTCGCCAAAACCCTCTCAAAAGCACAAAAACTAAGCGTTTAGCATATTCATTTCGGTAAGATTTCCCTACTCAACAGCCTACACAGCGGATCCACCTTTCTAATCAGAGAGATTGCAGTATGTTCGATAGAGGTGGAAGGTTGTGATATCAACCAAAAAGACACGATGCGCGCTACACCTCTCGCATGGGCTGTTGGGAATGGTCACGAGGCAGTTGTGGAACTACTGCTTGGCCGGGCCGACATCAATCCCGACAAGCCGGATGAGGACGGCTAAACACCACTGATCCTAGCTGCTTGCATGGGGCGTGAAGGAGTTGCGAAAATGCTGCTCGGACGAGCCGACGTCTACCCAGATAAGTCAGATTATTGGGGTCATACACCACTCAGTTATGCTGCTGAAATGGGGCACGTGGGAGTGGTGGAAATATTGCTCGGGCGAGACGACGTAAACCCCAACATACCGGATGAGGACGGTCAAACACCTCTCGGATATGCTGCTTGGAGTGGGCGCGAGGAAGTAGTGAAAGCGCTACTCGGCCAGGATGATGTTGATCCCGACAAGCCGGTTGGGAACGGCCGAACACCACTGATGCGGGCTGCTAACGCCGGACATAGGGGAATTGTGAAGATGCTCCTCGGGCGAGACGACGTCAACCCCAACAAGTCAGATACGTACGGCCAAACACCGCTCTGGTGGGCTGCCGTGGGTGGGCATGAGGGAATAGTGGAAGTGTTACTCGAACGGGGCGACGTCAACCCTGACAAAGCGGATCGGGCCGGCCAAACACCACTCCATCGTGCTGCTACGGATGGGCACGAGGGGGTGGTGAGAATCCTACTCGCGCGAGACGACGTCAATCCCGACAAGCCAGACGACTCTGGTCAAACACCGCTCTCGTGTTCTGCTAGAAATCGCCACACCCGAGTGATGGCCCTACTACTCGGGCGCAAATTAAAGATCCAGAAAAAGTGACTTGAAATATCTGTGTTGCAACCATACATTTTGTTTGTCACTTTTTTCGGATCTTTAATTTGCGCCCGAGTACAGCCTCCAACAGCTGCCGCCGACAGCACGGCCTAAGCCCGAGGACACATCTCCCTTGTTACCGCCTCCGAACACTCCACTAGTGACCTCTACGCCATTTTCGCAAGGCCAGGATGGCTCCATAAACGTGCTTGACGCTACCACCGCCTCTCCTTCTCACCCCTGCCTTATCTTCTTCTACATTTTAAAACACTATCTTGTGGTGGCTTCCGTCTTGCCTTCCCTTCTAGCGTATGCCCGCCTTAGTAACCCATCTTCATTCTTCTTTTTTTGTGGACGGAAATCATACGTGATGGGAATGCACATATCTATCACGTACCCGTCCAATCCTTTATCCGTATTTTTCTCATGGGGTCAAGCCAGCTTTTGTTAGCTTTTGTTTAAAACCTAGAGTCTAGCGTCGGTGGAAGGCTATTTCTACTGTATTGAAACAAGCCGGTGTAGCTTGAAATTTCCTACAGTATGTTTATTGTTTTCTGGATCTACAATAGATCCTCTATTCGCATATATTCACGTTTTTTTCTTCCAAAATCCCTCCTCCCTTCCCCGCTAAAGTGAAAGCGTGGGGGTTGTTCAGGTATCGGGAAGAAAAATATGAAGTGGAAGTATTTCTGACACCTGTGAAAATAGATGTAGAGGCAAGCAGTTGACTAAGGCATGATGGTGATTGATTTCCACTAGTCTACTTGCGTAGATGTGGTTTAGCCAAGATCGTGATGCAAAATTACTATTATCCCTGGACAAAATTAACTGTCCACCGAGCAACAGAAGAAATTTCGGCCATGACAACCGCACTCCCACACCGACCCCACAATCATGTAAACTAAAAAAAAAAAACTAAAAAAAAAACCACAAACCAAGAATGTAAATACACAGTAGAATACATAGTAGGAATTGATTTAGAGGAAGTTCTTCAGGTGGTGTTGGAAGTGCTCGGTGAGAGGGAGGCCTGCTTTGCGATCAATCATTGCTAGGCGGTTAATTTAGTCCATGTGCAGTACGTGTGAGTTCCTGTGCCTGTTTACCAAAAGAATGACAGCTACCGTTCAAGGGTGCCAATACCCGGATACCGTAAAAACTCGAATAAACGGACCATGTGCTAGGACGTTGGAGTTGCCTCTCCTAGTAAGGTCTGGCTTTTTCTTCTTCTTTTTTTCTGTCTCGGAGGGGGTTTTTTTTTGGTGTTTTTTCCGCCCCTATTCGAGAGGAGGAAATTGTGGACGACCTGGCACATGGTCGGTTTATTTCAGTTTTTACGGTACCAGGAATAGTATGATAAGTTGCCTACCGTAAAAACCAGCTGTATCCACTATCGGTGATCGGGGCCTTCGTTTGAGCAATAAGAAACAAAACACCCTGTGAAGGAATAGTGCTTGCTAAACAAGGCATAGCTTGGAGGTGTGGAGATTGCTGGATCTTACTCGCGGTAGGGGTAATATATTGGAACAAGCCGGGGTCAAGATGGCCAATGCGAAATTTCCTTCATTCAGATCCCGAGATGCCAAAGAAGGGAAATAACTGCTCTTTTTTTTGTTCCTCGCACAGACATTGTCCCCATGTCTGTTCCAATACTTTACCCCTACCGCGAGTATTAACTGGTATTCGTAATTTTGTTAACCTGCCCTGCTAGGTCTATTGTGGTTTAGCGATGTGGTACAGTTGAGATCTCTGACAGTGGATACAGCGAGTATTTACGGTACCTCACCTTAGCAACTGTTGTTGTGGAAACGGAAATTTCTCGGCATTGCACTTGGCGCAACCCCCTTTTACCTCACTTAAAAGGAGGTATTCCCCCCGTTGCAACACTACTTCCTTTCTTCTCTTAACAATCACGCTCGTTTGCCTAGTAGTGAATACCATGTGCCTGGTCTTGAACCTTAAGTCCGCCTTGCTTTGAGCAAGAAGAGACGCTTGCTTTGAGCGAGTTTGGGTAATTGGGAAGGCTATTGGTGTTTACAAAATACTAAAGGGCTAAGAGTGGCCCCCTGATGCATCACAAGTTCCTTTCTTCCCTCAACAACTACGCTCAGTCTGCCTAGTAGTGAACACCATGTGCCTGATCTTGAATCTTAAGTCCACCTTCCTTTAAGTGAGAAGAGACGCTTGCTTTGAGCGAGTTTGAGTAATTGGGAAGGCTATTGGTGTTTACAAAATCTGAAAAGGCTGAGAGTGGCCCCCCGTCCTTCTTCTCATACTGTATCTAAACGAGCAGTCATACGATCTTCTCCCCTCTACTGCCTGCTGCTACAATATCAACTCTGCTCAACAACTCCACAGTACTCTCTATCTCTGCCTGGTCTCAGTGCTCTAACTAACTAACTGATCCAGACAAGAGTATTTATCAACATCAAAGCCATCATATCCATGTCAGTGTCTCCTTACACTATCAGAACTCCCTGACTAACAAAAGGGACAAACATCGCTGCTCATAACCTCCACTCTTTTTCCCTTCCTTTCCGCCGTCTTTAGAGCCTATCCGCTTCCTGTCCGATCGCGGCATTCTTACTTAGGAAATGCTTTCCCGACCGTCCAAACACACGCCCGGAGCCGTATCTCTATGACCTGACTCTTCAGCACATTTCCAAAGACAACCATGCCCCATTCCGGAGCCATATGCCTGATTCCTCCGCAAGTATCCGAAGCCACAAGCAAGTGCGCTCCCGCAAGCTAACTAAACAACAAAGGAAGTATCAAGAGAGTATCGCGAGCAGCACCATTTCCAACACACGTTGTCAGTGCATATCTTCTTTAATGTGATAAAAGACCGCTTGCTCAATCTTGCTCTTCACCTTATCAGGCTCTGTTTGGACCCTCTCGAATGGTCCGAGGTCAAAGACTTCAAGTTATACGATACCAACACCTCTGGCTACAAGCATGACACCAGGGTTCCTGATCTTCTTCCTGTTAGATAGTGGCCTATAGGGCGTGGGGATATGCAGTTGTGCGGATAGATCGATATGCAGGTTTACGGCTATGCGGTTAGGAGATGCACGGGTATGGGGTATCTGTCTTTGTAGTTTCCGGTGGTTAGTTGTTTTGTTGTGGGTTGTTCTCACATCCTATTCCGCTCGGCATAGGATATTTCTTTCATGGTTTTTGTTGATGTCATAGGATATGAGGCATCGGGTATTTGGTTTCATTTGTTTCTTTCATACCCTATGTCACTAGGCATACGGGAGTTGGCGTGCTGGCAGGGCACAGTTTTTGGGAGCATGGTGGATGAAGGGAGATCAGGATAGTTCTGGATTGCGTGAGTTTCTTTGGAGAGTTTGTTGTGTTTCGGGAGTGTTAGGTTGGTGTCAGTTCGTTGGAGAGATATATTTCCTAGCCTGTTCTTAGCTAGAGAGAGGATGGCTGTCCAGACGTTCGTTCCTCTTCATTCACAGTTCCACCTAGTGTCTTTTGTGATAACATGATCGATCTTTTTCTTCGTGCATTTCTTTAGGTTTTATCACTTCCCTGCTGCGGTTGGACTTGCATCGGAAGTGAAAGATCCCATCATATCTGATCGAGGCGCGGAATAAAACATGAGGGCTTCGGGGCCACTACCCATTATCTCTATATTCAAGTCCCCTTGAAAGCTAATTACCTGCTCAAAAGCTCCTCGCCCCTCTGTACCCTCATCTATCTCTTATCATCAACTTCGGGTTTCTGTGTCGAAACAAAAACAACTGCCATCCAAAAGACCAAGAATGCACTTCTGCCCGGCCTTAGGAGATAATTATAGCAGCTACCATAAATTCATCATTGAGAGCTAAACCCCTAATTTCAAGCCTAGTATGAGTCTCCATCGCAATCCTCGTAGCCACGGGATAGCCAAAACTGCTAATTCCCGCATCAACTTTGGTAACCATCCTAAATATCACGGAGAATTTACCACTCCTCTGGCCTCCTCTACTTCAGGAAGCAATCCTCCTGGACCGACAGCTACCTTTATTCCAACCGCCATTGAGTTCTGTCGTGCATCACTATTGACGAAGCTCGGTCCGTAGACTTTAGCATTCGGGTCCGATGTGAGCGAGTACATAATTAGGTATCCGAGTGTGGTTTGCAGTACAAATATTTGTGAATCCGGTCTTATGAGGAGATGGATGTAAGGAATTGGAGTGTTGAAGGTTCGGACCGAGCCGCGGAAGTTTTTTGAAACACTTGACTAAAGTTGTATTGAGATATTTTGTATTTTTTCGCTGATTTGAGTGGCATAGAGGATCGGTTGTTGAGTAACTTTGTGCGGTGGATTCAGTTAATTTAATTCAGGGGGTGAAGAGAGCCTGAAGGTTAAGAAGCTGTATAGGGAGTGTGAGAGAGAAAGGCGACGATGTGTATATGGGTTTTATAGTGAAAGCAGTCAAACGTAAAAATTTAATGCAGTACAATACTGTACCTCTGTAGGGAGCCATGAAACCTGCAGTGCTACTAGGCCCTTCACCCCAGGTTCCAAAGGTTAACCATGCACAGGGCGTCCGATCTTGGGGAGTAGTATTCAATGTTGCAAAGAAGCCCTTCAGTGATCGAACCCGGGGGGTTAGAAGGAAGAGGGGTTGAATCGGGGTTTCTGAAAAATGGGGATAGAAGGGGGGGTTCTTTAAAGACTTAGAAAGCAAAAAAAAACCAGGAAATATTCATTCTTCAGAAGCCGGGAAGAGAGTAAATTATCAAGAATTGTCTGCTTTGTCATAAATCCTAGTTTACCTGCTTCTTTTACCACACTTTGCTGTCTTTTACTATAAAAAAATTTGTTTATTTACTTTCAACTAGCTTCAAATGTCATTATTTATTGTTTTATTAGAAGGGGCTCTATCTCATAACCCCCCGGTACGAAAAAGCGCGTTCCAGCCCTTCGATCATTTTTTGATCCAACCCCTCCCCTTCGTTGCAACATTGGTAGCATTATACTCAGCTTCTGCTGGTATTCTCCGAATCCTCCCACACTTACCTAGGTTTCCTGTATTCATTACGAAGCCTGCTGTACTGGGCTCAACAGCTGTTGTCGTAGTCTGTGATCCCTTTGGTCGCAAGTGCCTCGCTCAAATGTGCTAAAGTAAGGGGGGTAGATGGTAGAGTGAGTGGACTTTCTTGGAATTTGAAACACTCTAGAATCAGACAAGCTTCAAAGACAGGTAATTATACTCGTACAAGTAAAACGCGATTGGCCCCTTCCGGACCATCCCATGGAGCAGTGCACCTATTCTCCTATCTTCCCCCACATTTACAATCCTCTACACTGGTGATAATCAAGAAAGACATGTTAGAAAAATCTTGTAGGCCACTACAGTGACAAAAGGATCCACCACATCCTGGTAGGATTTGTAAATGTTCCGGTAACTTTTAGAACAACAACCTCTAAAAATAGAATCCTTGATATTCCTATCTGCATGGGGTACTCAGGTGAATAGCCCATTTACGAGTACCGTATCTAAGGTATTGTGCCTAAATTTGTAGGTGATTGAAGGAACCATGATGCTATGCAACACCTACTTACGAGTGAGTTGGGATATCCCATCTCCCCCGAGTCTCGTTTTTCCTAATCCGATGTTTTCCTTCCCCTCACGGCATACTGCCCATGCTCGGGTCAGGCATCACGAATCTATAAAATCTTGTGAGCTGGACAGGAAAACTATGCCTTGAGCGGCGGTAACTTAGTGGCGTTCTAATCATACGGTACATTACTTTGTCGTAACCAGGTGATCACCTATACTGTAAACTACAGCCGTGAGGTACTATGCTAAAAAACGATATATCGGACTATAATATCTAAAGTCAAGTAATAGTGTTTTTCCTCATAGGAGCTTATTCTTTAGAGAGTGCCGATAATTAAGTAGATTCTAGGATATATCGCCAACCCGTAGAGTCGAAGATGGTTGGAAAAATCTGTGGCTTTGGTGTGGAGGAGGTTGCTACCCCCAGGCCGATTTAGGTCCACGGGGGTCTTATCCACGGTGCTGAGGGGGTAATTGTGCATTAAAAACTTAAATTGTTTTTTTTTCTCACTTCTGGGGGCCGTATGCAAACCCCTCCCCCCTTCTAGATCTTTACTGAGTCAGATATGTTCATTATATCGAACCGGTCAATACCCTATTGTAGGTTTGGGGCAAGTCACCATGCGGCGTTTTATTAAAATTAATTCGTGTTGTAGGCTCTGTAAAGTTACCATTCTGTTGGAGTGTCCTTCCATACGTGGTATGGTCGACTGCCATGTGGTATATGTCACCTGGCGATGTGGCGAGTGATGCGGCCAAGCGAACCCGGGAGGGCGGTGGTTGCGCGTTCCTTATTGCATAAATAGTTCGGCACCCGACAGGTTTCTTCCTCGATGAACTCTGTCATTGTATTGTACAACATATTCAAATCCGGATCTAGTCGAGTGACGGTTGGTGACCACATAATAAACAAAACCAGGGCAATAGGTGTGATTCCTGCTGAGAGGAAATAGCAGTTAGTTATATCAGCTCCCATAGAATGGCATCAAAGCCCTCGTTTCCTTCGCACACACAGCTTAGTGCCATACCAATTATGGCATTTTTGTCTGTGTTCTATATGTGGCATGCTATAATAAGAGCGTGGCGGGGGGGTCATTCTGCTGCCTTAGTTTGGTGGTGAATTTTTGATCGTCAACTCTGAGGTTTTGATAGGAGAGAATTTGTCAGCATATTCAAGGACCCCTTGACCTAGGGCTTAGGTTAGTTAGCCATTTAAATGAAGTTGGTTTTTGAGGGATTTCTCGATTGTTGGAAGCTCAGCGTGGTGATCAATATCGAAGAGCACAGTCCCCGCCTTACAGAATCTTGTACGAGGCAAGGTATAAACCTTTTGGGCCTATCCCAACGTCAGAACAAACACTACTATACTACTTTGTGGTAGGCGATATGAAGACTTTTCAATATATTTATTTATAAGGTTTGATGTAGAGTCACACCTCTCTCTCCATTGTAGCCAAATTTCACTAATTTAATCCAGGACAATGAAGTATGCCGAAAATCGGAGACTGGGAGAGTATTATTTGATAAAAAACAAGGAGTGTTTGGACTATATCATAGACAGTCAGAATTGAATGAACAAAAGGTAACTTTCTTACCGACGCTCAAGTGCTCAGTGGTTATGGGGGGTATGATATATTATTACATGATCTTGACGATAAAATGAAAGTGTCCCCACAGAGTTTTTCATACAAAATACCGATTTTCAAAAGGTGCATGCTCACTACCATACCGTTAGAAAAATCCAGGGGCTTCCTAGAGTCATATATCGATGTCGAGATTTACATAATTGGGCACTAGACTACGGAAAACATGTTAGGAATTCTGAAGGCCAGAGTTCTCGGCGAAGAGCCTAACAATAGCCAAGAGACCTAGTTTGTCCGGGATTTCTGCATCCATGCTGGATAGCTTGGTACTGTACTAGTACACTTGCTGCTGGTGGTTGGCAGTGCAAAAAAAAAAAAAGATTGGCAGGTTTATATGTTCAATTTTCAGTGATTCCTAGCGATCTCACTCGTCCCGTCCGTCCAAGAGGGGGTGAAGACGACAAAGGACGAGAATGCCTCATCATTGTAAGGCCGTCGACTGCAGACAAGCAAAATTGCGCAATGAGACAAATACTAGTACCCAATCAAGTCAAGATTAAAAAGGGAAGTAAAAATAGAAAATAAGGATGAAAAAGAGGTAGTGCTCCATGGACGGCAGGCCGAGGTAGACGACTGGGAGCACTGATCCCCTTTCATTTGGTTGCTTTCTGAGAAACAAAATTTGTTATGCAACATTGCAGTGCTTGGCTAAACTTATGCATATTGGATAGGAAACCTGGGGCACGTTTTTTTTGTCGCTAAGCTCGCCTATTATGGTGGAACGTGGGGTGAAAAGGTCGGATGAAGGGACTTCGGTGGGGGGGAACGAGACGGTTGGCATAGCGACTTGATAAGGACCTCGCACATGGAGCCGGCCCTGGTAGCCCGCTGAACGACACAACACCCTAGCAGTTGGGATAGAGTCGCGGAATCTCAATACCGGTAACCACAGTGTCGATTCAAAAGGTACAGTGCTTGACTATTGCCAAGGACGTGTGGTGGAAAAGGAGGCTTCCGCCGTGCGGTTAACCCACTTTACCCTCGCGACTACCTCCGGGAGCTCTTTGGTACAGTACAGCCCACTCGACGATTGCGAAATCGCGCACAAGTTGTGTGAATTCGCAACACCAAGGCTCTGTCGACCACTCCCGCTCCCAATCTTCAACGCTCACCCTTTCTTGAGCTTCTACGCCTCCCTCGTAGTCCCTAACATTGTTTCTCGAATATTCTTCTCTGTTGGGAAATCCACGCAAAACGAGACCATTCAGATTGCGCGGAATTGCTTTTGCTGAAGCAATTTGAAAACTGCAAATAGTCGCATATCTACCGGAATTCTGTCGCAAGAACAGAAACCGGGTGTTTAACGATCGATTTCGATAAGCTTCCCTTGTTCCATGGTCTGCACCGTGCATTCATCTTCGAGATCGGCCGGACTGTTGTGTGTTTGGTAGAGGTGGAAGGTTGTGGTGTCGACCAAAAAGACAACATGGGCGCTACACCTCTTGCATGGGCTACTGGGAATGGGCATGAGGCAGTCGTGGAATTGCTACTCAGCCGGGCCGACATTGACCCTAACAAGCCGGATGAGGACGGCCAAACACCACTGATCCGAGCTGCTAACCATGGGCTTGGGCGAGTTGTGAAAATGCTCCTCGGGCGAGACGACGTCAACCCCGATAAGTCAGATAATTGGGGTCATACACCACTCATTCGTGCTGCTGTAATGGGGTACGTTGGAGTGGTGGAAATATTGCTCGGGCGAGACGACGTAAACCCCAACAGAACGGACGAGGAAGGCCGAACACCACTCGCATGGGCTGCTAGGGGTGGACACAAGGCAGTGGTGAAAGTGCTACTCGGCCAGGACGACATTGATCCCGACATCCCGAGTCAGAGCGGCCGAACACCACTGATGCGGGCTGCTGGCGGTGGGTATGGGGGAATTGTTGGAGGTAGTTGCACGATTCGTTAGGAATGTGTTGAACGGAGGAGATGTTGGAGTTGTATTGAGTTGCGTTGTCTATGGAGGTTGCTAGCTACGGTTCCCTCTAGTAGGGAAAACTCTGCT
>Ga0307509_10000242_pt1 | contig 88114 bp, 84 predicted proteins | sample 10_EM_MG_FD_202245 | JGI IMG/M metagenome (GOLD analysis project Ga0307509, IMG submission 202245) | Populus trichocarpa ectomycorrhiza microbial communities from riparian zone in the Pacific Northwest, United States - 10_EM | ecosystem: Host-associated > Plants > Roots > Unclassified | place...
GGGACATCGGGATTCAGTACTCGAGTACAGTAAGTAAACGCACCCATGTAACTACTACTATATACCATTCACCAGTTTCCAGAAAGAAAGTACCGGTATCCGGACATCAGCGCGTCAAAACCTTCCGAGTCTTGGCTGCATGATTCCCGGGTCAACTACTTGTACTTTGAATTGGCGGGTGGGGGGTGGTTTTGATATTATTATAATATTATTATAATACCAGAAGCCCAAACCCTTTACAAGTACTATAGCCAGTATTTCATGACAAATGCTCCAAACCCCGATCTCGGTCGGCCGGATGGTATATGTGCAAAACCTCCCCCTCCCCCCTCCCTCCCTCGATGGAACCCGTTCAAATTGCCAGAACGGAGCCACCGGTAGTGGCATCATATCTCATCGTGGACACCTAAACCTAGTCCGGAAGCTTCTTTGTGTACTCTAGTATATAGGACCTTTACGAATGCCATATTATTATTATTATCATGGTCTATGATAGGATACCATAGCCATTTTCTGCCTTTTTTTTTGTGTGTGCAACAACCCGCTTTGATCTTCGCCTCGTCCATACTGAATACGGGTAGGCTATATATATAGGTATGATAGGTTAGACTATCGAAGGCCTACTCTATCGTTTCTGAAAAAAAGTTTTGACAATTTCTTTTCAAAGTTTGAAAAAGAGGGTTCCTTCCGTCCTAGACACACATACCCGGCTGTGTGCCTTAACCTGATTTGGTGAAAGAGATCTCTCTGGAATGTTTGTTGGGTTTCTTGATCAGTTGTTGGGTCCTGGGGCCTGGGAGCAATCTTTATGCGAAGTTTTACGGAACCCTACAGTTGCGGTATGATATCCTTTCTTTTTATATGATATCGACGGGTGATTGCGCTTGTTTGAGATGGGGTGGGATATTTTTTCCGACTCTGCTCGAGTTTTGTCGAGGCTTTCAGAAAGCACAATACTCCAACAGTACCAAGTATAGTGCCGACGATATTCGTGCTGGAGTGCAGCACAAGTCAAGTAGGCAGTGTGCGACGATACGAAACAGCATTCAGTACCATAGGCTAAAGATACACCTACTATATCTACAGTATTATACCTACCAACAGTCGGCACGACTACCGGTACCATTTTCATCACTACTGACTTATAGTTCATCTAGTCCTGACAGTAAGGAGTTCGATGCTGTACCGCAAGTATCGAGAGGAAAAAACTTACCCCCAATACTCGTGCTTCCTTGCACAACAGCCAACCTAAAAACAACTATTCATCACAACACCCAATCCCAACCCCCACAAGTACCAGTATGACATCCGTAACCAAAAAACCCAAAGCAAAGTGTTTTCTGCACCTAGCACAAAAGTGGTAAAGTGAGGGAATGTTCTTCCGCCATGTTCCAGATTGCCCACGCGAGAAAGTAGATCCAACCATGTTTTTTCCATTCCCCATGCTTTCTTTCCTTCTTTCCTTCTCGCAGGTGGGCGGGGGAAAGGGAAAAGGGGTGTGGTGTGGATGCAGAAAAAGGGTGAAGAGGAGAGGGGAAAACACTACTCGTAATTTTCTGACGTTTGTAAAAACAACTAGGTCCGCATATGCAGCGAAGAGGCACCCATCTGACCCCAGCTCAAGTACATTTGAGGTATGGTTTTGGTGAGAAACCCTCAGGAAAGTGAACTCGAAGGTACTTGAATTTAGGTCAGAGTTTTCATTTTATGAGTTGTTACCGTCGATATCATTGGGCCATCTAGCATCTGCGAGCATATGTGGACCCGGTCGTTTTTACAAACGTCAGAAAATTACGAGTACTCGAGCATATAGACTGCTGCACGATACCGATATGGGGTGCACACGTGTGCGTGTGTGATCGTGTGTGGGTGAGTGGGGGCATGGCTATAGTGTGCTTTCAATTCGGTGGTTTTCTGACCGTTGTTTTCTTTCCTTTTCTTCTTTTGGCTTACTGACATGACGGTGCTCAAGTCTAATCGCTATCGTACCTGTACGAAAGTCCTCGCTTCGCTAGATATGACAAGGGGGAGAGCTAAACAATGTATCGGCTAGGACGCGAGGGTATCTTGGTTGCGGCACTGCGCCAATAGCGTGAGGATGTACGAGTACAATATGTGGACGGAAGGAAGGAAGGAAGGAAGGAAGGAAGGAAAATATCACAATTGCCACATCGTAGTTTGTCTCCACTAGCTTTGGGGCACCTCCGGTGGGGTAGGTACGGCACACTGCAAGTAAGACGTGAAGTGAGTGACATTCGAGGGCTAAAACTGTTTCTCTAGATATGACATGAGCCAATCCAGTGCAGTAAATTTACTGCTTGTGTCTGCAAGTATCGTAACTAAGGCAGTGTGGTCTATCATATCATCCTCCACACCCCCAAGTCTATCCATCACACAGCGCCGGAAGACCCGGTCTGGCTAATCATTGGACACGTTTCCCAACCACGCGAAATCAGGATGCAAGGCAAAAGCCTGGCGTGCCGAAGTGTTACCAGGTGAGAAAGGAACTTGTTTTTTCCCCTTTTACTTTTTTCCTGATGCCATCTGGGGGCCCGGTCAGTCCGTACTTGTAGTTCTTTTTTCCTTTTTTCCTCGCCCTCTCCCCCTCTCGTTTAAACTTAGATTTTCTTCTTTTACTCTCTCAAGTTAGTGGGGAATAGTGGCGCGCTTTTGGCTTGCTCCTTTTCACGACTCTCTTCCAGGTTACTTGCTTTTTAGCGCGGTTTTTTTGTCCTGTATTGCCGAGACATAGATACCGGTAGGCTGGAGAGAGTTGAGCTTTGGATCTAAAAGATGCCGTAGCAAACCAGCGAGTGAGTGGGAGTAGATATCCGGAATAGCGGGAACCACCCTCATTCCCATCATACTTACCCTACAGAATTCGCATTCTCATGAAACAATTGTCACTCTGATGTTGTTTTTCTGAAGCAGCTGAGGGATACCGGCATCGGAGCAAGGGTTGCTGTGAAGCAAAATGGGAGGAGTCGTCAAGGGGATGCACAAGAGAAAAAGAGGCAAAAAAGAAAAGGGAACACCCTTCCTGCTGGTAAGCCGGGAGAGCAAAAAGGAAGGGAACAATGTGGTCAGAAAAAAACGTGGCCGCAAAAGCAAACAGGGCTTTTGTGGAAAACGTGGGAAAGGAGAAAGGGTGGGGAAGGAAAAGGCAAGTTCAACTGAGCTGACTGCACTTGGGAGGGGAACGAGAACGAAATGATTGGCTCTAATCCTACATCCGGTAACACGAGCCCGTGTCTAATCCTTCGTTTCTTTTGTTTTTATTTTTATCCGTCTTTATTTCTAAAGGTCCGATCTTACGCGCCGCTATTGTCTGATGTTTGAAATTCTTCAGCTGGGCGGGATTCTCCAGGGTCTCTGAAGAAGGTTCTTTATGCTCAACCGTTTGCTAGGATTGAAGGATCCTCATCGACGCCTATGGATGCATCATTGACCCCGTATGGGATATCGGTAAGTTACGTACGAGTATATCGGGCGAATTATCATTTCACAACCCAGCCCCCCCCCATTTGCCAACCCAGAAGATACCCAAATACCGTAAACAGCTCTTGGTTGCTGTGGCTGTTGGTGTTATCCTCATTCCGCGGGTCCCTATAGTGGGGTTAAACGTTGGAAGTGTTACCAACCACAGTACAAGTACTTTTTTTTATTTTATTTTGTTAAATCCTTGGTATGATTTTAGGTACATGACTAGCACTCCCCAGGGTCCAACCACTGCATTCGGGAAAAATCCCATGGCAAATAAAAACCCAAAACAAAACATAACAAAAGAAATAAAATCATAAACAAAACCAAAAATACCCAACGGTATGAAATCAATGTGAACATCCCCTGTAATCAGGGTTCCTTGAATATTGTCCTCCTTCAATCAGGACTGTATTTGTGAAGCTCTCGTAAAAGGAAAAACATCCATATCACCAGGAAAATTTAACTTATTCAATGAAATGAAAGAAGCCAAACACTTCATCAAATCTCACCCCTTTTTATTTTCGGCCCAAATCAATGACTCCAGCGAAATGTCAAAGATTTCATCAGGTTGCCCAACCCTGGCACTAGTGAGGGCTTGGCAATCGGCTATAACGTGTTCGAAGGTTTCGGGTTCGTTCTCACATCTAGGACATAGCACGCTTGCTTCTGGATTCGTCCAGTCATTCTGTGCCTTGAGGTAGCTCTTGCCAGCCCTCATCTGATGAAGACGGGAGGCGGCAAACTTATTGATCGTCATAAAGCGCCAGCATGTTCTGAACACGAGCCTATAGCCGTAGTATTCAGGATAGTTGAGTAGTTTCCACTTCAGGTGTATATGTTCTCGGACCTGCTTCAGAGTGTTGTCATAATACTCACACTCGTCAGGGTCAGGCGGTGACCATATGTTCAGTTTCCGAGGGACCGGCCACTTCGAAAAGAGTAGCCTTGCTCTCCTGGCCACATCGTCTATAGGGAGAATCCATTGGACTGATGTGTATGAAGTTGAGTCCCACGTTTTCGGTTTCATGCCCCCAGTCTTAGAAAAGGCAGCCCTTCGATTGGAGGGAAGGCAGAAGCTGTCATGTAGAGGGAAGCCTGGTGGAAAAAGGGCCATTGCAATGTTATTGTCAGGTAACGCGGTCGACCACCGGATGGCAGCCATGTCGCGTATCTGTTCGAGGTACAGATCTACTGGCATTATACAGGCTTCAGCAGACAGGACATTGGTATTTGTGGAATAAAAGCAGTTAGTGATCCACCGCTTAACTCGGTTCAGTAGAACTTCCATCTTGTGTCTCATGGTGGCACTCGGATCGAGAAATTCCGCGCTATATAGGAGTGTAGGTATTATATTCGCTTTCGCCATCCTTCGCGCACTATATGGTGTAAGCCTGCCGCCTGGGGAAGATAGTCTCTTAATACTGTCGAAGGCAGCTTGCACAAGGGCGAGTCTGTTTGCGTAATGTGTCCATGTGCCATGGTTATTTTCAAAATGAAAACCCAGCCACTTGACCACTTTGGGTGCTGGTTGTATGCATTCGCCGTCAACCACGATCGGATGTTCACTCCTAGCTACTTTCTCTTTAGGGGTCCGCCAGTGTATCAGGTCCGTTTTGTGTCGAAAATTCCAATCCGAGGGAGGTCGCAATATTTTTGATCCTCGTGAACGCTTCTTCCAAAAGCTTAGAGTTCATCCATCAGGAGTTGGAACTGACAGTAGTTTGTATGTCGTCAACGTAGGACGAAATGAAACCTCTGCTAGGATCTATGCAGTGGTGAAGAGGTTCGACATAGATCACAAAGAGTATGGGGGAAAGGGGTGAACCCTGTGGTATTCCAGTGTTGATGCCTCTCATCTCTCTAGGAGAGCCTGGGAAGATGATAGCGCATTGTCTGTAGGAGATAAAATTGGATATCCACTTCACCATGTAGTTAGGTACGCTTTTGGTCCGTAGCCTCCTTAGCAGGGTGGAATGGTCCACGTTGTCAAATCCGCCTTTGATGTCAAGGAACATAGTGCTGGCTTTAAGGCCGGCAGCTTGTGCCTCTTGTACCCAATGTCTTAGTGAAATGCCAGCGTCGAAGGTCGCTCTTTGCGGTAGACTTCCTGTCTGTTTTAGCGAGTAGAGGCCGTTGAGTTTGGCAAATTTGATGAGTCTTTGGTTGATAATCCTCTCCGCTATCACCACAGTACAAGTACAAGTAGCTTATATTTATACTGCACTGTACACCCACACCGTAATACAAGGTGATTCCCCCCATGCTCGTAACATCGTAACTTTTGTGGGAGGGGCTACCACTGAAGACAGCGGAAATTAGCCAGAGCCTAAGCCACCACTCTCCCACCTGCACAGAAGAGGGTGGCCCTATCGTAAGGCCGCCATCCTATGCGACAGCAATAAGTTCAACAACACGACAAAGTCAGAAAGATGTCAACCATCTATAATAGCTTACCCCCCATTCTCGTCGCATGGGAAATTGACCCTACCGGTACTTGTACCACCGTTTCTAAATTACAGCCGTTGGAAAAGTGAATAAAGATAGAATTTCCCCTCTCGCCGGGTTGCGGGGCTGTACTGTGCTACTTAAATACGAACCCTGCGGCACAGATAACTTGCCCCCCAAGATAGATGCTATACAAGTCCTCATCTGGACTATCTATATGATGATCATATAAATTTATGCACTGCACCTGCGGGGATGAGGGATCTCCGAAGAATGGTAGAAGGAATGTGGATAAATAGATGGCCGTGGATTGCAGCCAGAAGCCAACTTCCAATTCACGGCAGAAAGATGGATGAAATCACTTCTTACTTTAGCAAACTACCGTTTTTCTAAGGTGTTTGGCAACCAGTTGCTATCCATAGGAATGGCTGCGGCGCCCTAACTAGCTGAAGAGTAATATGCTTTCCAAAGAACATATTAACGATTTCCAAAGTTAACAAGACCTCCATTTGTATCGAGTAAACTTAGCATACCGGTATTTAAGTACTATACGCCAGAGTATAATAACTTGAGGTAAACGATGTCGGGTATCAGGTATTACAGGTAAGTTACCACGAACCTTGCCATTCATCGGCAAAAACCGAAAGTTCGTTGATTTTGGCTTGAGATGGTGGATAATTGCTACCACCGTGCGCATATAACGCCAGTACTCGAGTAAATTTATTTTTCCTCAATTTTTTGAGCTCTTCTTTTTGGTTCGTGGGTGGTTTGCTCAGGAGTCCGGGCTCGATGAGGTTCTGCTCTTGTGCTCGTTGCGGACCTTTTGACAGTCCCAGCCTGAAAAAGCAGCACCGGTATCGCAAAGCAAAGTACCGTAATGGCAAGTTAACCGTTTCTCCATGCGCCAAGTTCTTTGCACCACTCTGCCGGCAGTCGGTAGACTACCGGTTTCATATTCAGCGTCATGATCGCCGGTCCTACAGGTACTCGAGTGCTCAAGTACTAGTACAAGTATACAATACCAATACCGTACCGTGGAAACTCTTGGAATCCACTATCTCCGTCAGCCCTTTTAATCTCCGGATTCCGAGACAAAAATCTCCCGAGAAGGGTTAGCGTTTTCCTGACAAAGTATAAGATCAGCCATCACGAATTGTTGGATCTCATTGACTGGTATTCGCAATCCTGCTCAAATCAAACCTATCCTGTGCTGACTGAGTGAACTTCACGAGTTCTTAAGGTGCAGTACCGGCATTCGTGAGTACTTTACCTAAGCGATCACTCGATTTTAGTAGGAGGGAGAGGTGCAATGATGTTGAACGGATCTCAGGGCCATGTGCGGGAAGTCACCAATGGTTTGGTTTAGCTGCAGCACCGGCTTTCCCTCCTTCCTAACCCACGAGTACTCGAGTATTCTGTGCAGGTACGATACTAAGGGCGGACTTGCGGGCATTGGCCAAACTAATCCCCGGCAGCGAGTTGCGCAATTGTTGGGTTGTGAGCGAGTTTAGATTTAGGGGGTGGAAATCTCAGTTGGTGGATCCCGGCGGAGATGTCCGTTTTCCTCCATTCTTGCGTGTTATTTCTCCTATTAGTACTCGTCATAAGCAAGAAGTGTTCGAAAACAGGGGGGTACGTAAGTTTTGTATGGGTTCTCAGATACACACGGATCTCTGGCCATACATTTCTATAATCCCTGTTTTCGGTTGCCTTTTGCCGGAGGCGAGTAGGTTATTTTTCCCCTTCCTTTCTGGGTTGGTGCCCGAGTGTAATACGGTAGCGAGGAGTGAGATCTTGTGAAGGAAGTAAAAAAAGAATAAGAGTAGATCCTTTCCTATACCATCCTTCGGTTCAGGTTTGAAGACAGGTGATGCATGTGATCACTATGTATCACTCGCTCAGTTACAACCTTGGTGACTTGCTCTGGTTTAAAATATGGCACGGCCTCCTTTTCAGAACTGGTGGTGGCCAGTTGCTCGGTTGGCCCCCGACCGCTCTCATATCTTTGTGCTTTAAAAAGTGTGTTTTGAGGTGGAATTCCGGGCGTATTAAGACGGAACTGCAAAACATGTGTGTGCCATTCGAAACATGCACTAGAAATTCAATAATTTTCAAATCCCAAAGCCTCCGTGACCACTAAAGTGACCGGGGAAAGACCTCTAGAGAAGATGAAGAACAACTATAAGGTTTTTTTTGTTTTACAATTATGTTATTATCAACTCACAAAGCCTTGAGAATTTGGTGTGATATGAGCCAGTTTGTCTGCTTAGTAAGCATGAATCCATTGCTTAGTAAGTTTTTGTATTGTGGGTCTTGTTTCTGATGAAATACCGGTATGTCAAAGAAAACCGCAACCTAAAAATCGATTGGCTAACCCTTACACACGACAATTGGTGCTGGATGAGAAATTCTGGTACGATAATATGATGTATGATATGTATGATAAGATGTGCTATGGTGTAAAGCCCCTTACCGGAAACCCTAATTTTCTCCCTTCCTCCCCTCAAAATGGGGCCTTGGATTTGCATTTGAGTAGTTTGCATTGCTACATCCCCCCCCAGCTTGGTGCAGGTTTTTGAATACCTTATGCGAACCATAGGAGTCTGATTACGGGAAGGGTCATTAGTGCGGCTCAGCTTGCCCCGCCTGGTCCGTGCGCTCGCTTCTCGCAGCAAGGTAGGGTAATGTTTTGCACACCCAACGAAATAAAAGCCCAGTACCGACAGTGAAGTTTCCAACCAAATCTGGGAATAATTACACCTGGACTTTTCTCGCCAGAACTCAATTCCTGACAAACGATGGCCAAACGAAAAGCCGAAGGGGTGTCTCCTCCCCAATCACCCACAAAGAAGGGGAAACCAGCTGGATCGATCCCGACTGATTTCAAGCCCTTTTTCCGGGAGGGACTTTTTGACGAGGCTGTTGAAGACAAATACCGAAGTGAATATGCTACTGCCGAGCCGTTTGTCTTTCCCGATATTTCACCTTTTTGCTTTTGCGTTTTTATTGTCTGAAGCTCATTTGGAGAGGCTTAGGTACAAACATGCCGTGATCCATGGCCTGATCGACGATGCTCTTCTTCGTAACGTTCGGCAAGAAGTACTCAAAAACGTGGAGTTCGCGCCAAAGGAGACCGACATCTACCGTATTCATCAATCCGGTGATTTAGCTAATCTCGACGGTCTTCCTAAATCTGCCCTTAAACTTCTTCCATCTCTCCGCCAGCTCCGCGACTCGCTCTACTCTAAGCTTTTCCGGGACTACGTTTGTGGGATCACTGGGTGTGGACCACTCAGCGGAAAGAAAACCGATATGGCTATCAATGTCTATACACCTGGTTCTCATTTGTTGACCCATGACGATGTAATTGGGTCTCGCCGTGTGTCATATATCTTATACCTAACTTCACCTGATCATTCTTGGCAGCCTGCCTGGGGTGGGGCGTTAAGGTTATATCCGACGAGAGTGGCTGAAGATGGTGTCACGAGAGTTCCGGAGCCAGAGTGGGCCAAAGCTATTCCGCCTGCATGGAATCAATTAAGTTTTTTTGAGGTGCAACCCGGCTTGAGTTTTCACGACGTCGAGGAGGTGTATGCCTCTGAAGAAGAAGGCGAGGAAGAGCGGATCAGAATGGCTATCAGTGGATGGTTCCATATCCCCCAAGAAGGCGAAGAGGGCTATATTGAAGGTCTCGAGGAAGAGCTTGCTGAAAAAAGCTCTCTACAGCAATTGCAGAGCAAGAGTGATGTCTTTGACTATCCTAAACCACTGGAGCTCAAGAACGGCCATGAGCCGGACGGGGAAGAACAAGACGGAGACGAAGAAGGCGATGTAGCATTGACTGAAAAGGATCTAGACTTCTTGCTTAACTTTATCGCTCCTACTTACCTGACCCCTGATACCCTGGAGAGCCTGTCTGACGCCTTTGCCGAAGATTCTTCTATCCAGATTGCGCAGTTCCTTTCTAAATCATTTGCAAAGAAGCTTAAGGAGTTTGTTAAAGCTCGTGATGTCAAGCAATACTCACCAGAAAACTCGGAGGGATGGAGGATCGCTTTACCTCCACACAAACATCGTTACCTTTATCTTCAAAAAACCCCGACTAAGAATGGGGTTAATATTGAGGAGCTCAATCCTATCGAGCAATTGCTTACTGTTTTACTCCCATCTAAATCTTTTGCTAAGCTGCTACATCTTGCTACAGGTCTCAAAATTACTGCTGGGGGTTTTCTCGCAAGGAGGTTTCGTAGAGGTTTAGATTACACTCTTGCAACTGGCGTTAGTGGAGACGGGGGCGATGATAGCGAAGGGGAAGGCGGAGAGGGGGAAGACTCATCCCCAGGAGCCGGATTGAAGGTCGAAGTTTGTCTCGGAATCACCCCATCAAAAGGCTGGGGTGGCGAGGATGATGAGGACGACGAGGAGGAAGAGGAGAAGGCGAAGAATGGCAAGTCGAAGGGGAAAGGCAAGGCTAAAGTTCCCAGACCTAGCAAATTCGACGACTCGGAAAAAACCGTCGGCGGCTACGAAATGTAATCACCCCTCACCCTGCTTTTACCTTAGTATATCCTAAATACTGATATTTTCCGATAACGAAAACTAGGTACATGGCTGGCGAATCAGACTCCGACTCGGATGAAGAAGACGACCCTGATCAGGCATTCAAAAGCAATGGAAAGAGGAAGAAAGCTGATCCAGCCATCTACCGCTCCGGCCGCGACAACGAGGACGACGGCATACTATTCACCATGCCGGCTAGCTGGAACCGCCTAGGGATTGTTCTCAGAGACACGGGCGTCCTCCGGTTTGTCAAGTATATCAGTAAAAGCGCCGCTGGTGATCGATGGGACGTGATTGGTGAATGGGGAGTAGGTGATGATGGCGAGAATGATGAAACAGAGGAATGGTTGGGGATTCAGGATGCAGATGACGACGACGATGCCGAGGTGGAGGGAGCAGACGAAGAGGCGGAGGATGGCGGTGACGAAAATGAGAAGCAGAACGGAAGTGATAGTGCGAGTGGGAGTGGGGGCGCGTGATTTGAGTCGGAGTGATAGAAAAGTTCTGTTTTTTTAACAATTATTTGGCGGCGATATTGGACGGCTGTATGCATGGGTCGGTGGATTATCCGTGTTTATGAAACTGTAGTACTTGTATGTTGGAGGTATACTGGGGTGAAGTACCACAGCGTGTGAAGGCATGTTCTCTTGGATAGTAAACAGGGCAATCAATTCAAGGCAGAATTATCATATATATCATATCTGTGGAAATATAATGGCTCAAAGACCTGCGATTTTGGTGTTTGGCCCCTGTATAATTCCTTACTAAACGGCCTCGATTGGGTATGATACCAGGTGAGTCAGTGTGAAGAAACCAATAGTGCCCCTGAATTATCTGATAAGCCCGCTTCCCTATACCCGCAGGCCAACATTACGCTTTGTTTCTTGCTGGGAGCTGGCTCTCACCGCCCACCAAAACCCAGCAACCCTGGAAGCGCGGGGGAAGAGGGTTTATAGTAGGTGATATGATAGCAAAAGAGTGGTTCTCGAGGGCTTATAATAATTTAATTTAATTTAATTTATTTTAATGTCTGCTACATCCACGACTAGGCTGGGTATTGAACTCCCAGCATTCCTGTTAGTATCATTTATGAACGATCCTTTAACCGCTAAGCTATCAGGCCAGATCAATAGTGTCGTTCTTTCTCCGAAATTTAACACTCTAATAGCTAAACCGTTAGAATCTAGTTCTGGCCTGACCTCATATAACACTACAGGTCTCGGAAGGACTCTTAGGTTTCTTTGAATTCTGCATTTATCGAAACAAGACATGGTTGTGCAAACATCAACTGAGGCGGTCAATACCTTGGTCCCATTGCTCGGCTGCATGCAGGGAAGGGTCGGTGGGAGTAGCCTCGCTCTCCGCAGTAGTAAAAGGGTAGAATTTCTGAAGGGTTGGAGAGTGCTGATAGATGGTACTAATGTGGGACCAGTACCTAAAGGTGTTACCATGTTGTTAGCCAATCTAATGATCAACTACAGCAGATTCTCAGGAACACACTACAAGAAAAGAAAGGGGGGGTGGAATTTGAAGGTATATAGTAGGAGTTGTGTTTATAGATACTGCTTAGTCACTAGTAAGGTTCTAGCTGATATGTTGCCTCGAACTTATCCCAAACTCCTTCGATGGCCTCTTACCTGACTCCCTCCAGGCAGGCCCAAAGTGCCCTTCCTCTTCCCAACCAATTACTTCTCGAGATATGAACATCACTCGCTCTGTAAATACCGGATAAGCGTCCGTCCTGAGACATGCGCACTCTCCCGACCCTCTTCACGCCGACTCTTTGTAGTCAGATGTTGAAACGATGCAGCGACAAATACTGCAAGACAGCGCTCTGCTATGCCGCTGAGGGCCAGAATAACTTTACCGTCAGGTTGCTGCCTGAAATAGAAATTCTGGAGGTCATCACTAGTCGAACACTTCTCGACTCTGCAGCGTGAAGACCGAGAAGAGAGGGGCTGATGCCGCGCTCCCACTGTGGAATAAGCCATAACACCCTGGGTGGGCGGGAGCCCACGGCCAGTGTTCCCAAAGGTCAAGTCCCTCCGCCTTGGAGGTGGGCGAGACGGACTATAGGGTAGAGCTATTATTTTTGGATGAGCGGGCGCCCTACGCCCAAAAGCTAAAGGGACGGATGGACCGTGGGCCCAGGCATCCCATACATTGCAAACTCCGACAGTTATCCTCAGTGCCTCATGCCCCGCCCACGCTGTCTTTCATATGCTGTGCTTCTCATGATGCCACACCTCTTTAATTACCCATGACCCTAAACCCATCTAGCATGGGCACCCCAGATCAGTGAGTTCTCACCATCTTGGAGAGTGAGGGATATGTTTCCTGGCTTAGGAATGCTCTCTTGCGGCTAAACTTGTTATTAATAGAGGCAGAAGATAAAGCCCGAGGATTAATTCTAGAGCATAAGGTATATTGTCAGATTCCTACCCGGGCCATTCATTCCCCTTGTTTGAATATATTTCGGAGTAGAGATACCGGTAGGCAGACTGAGGCGAAATCACGAAACATCACTCATCTCGTCAAACTCGGTCCCAGGCACTTGTAGGAGTATTCACCCGTGGACAGGCAGGCAAGCATTGAAAGTTTTTCTTCTATAAGCTCTTCCTCTCTTTCTTTTTCTCAAGTTATCTCGCAATTCCTTAATCGCTTCAACACAAATTACTCTTGTTTGCTCGAACTACTTCGCTCCCCCCCGCAAAATCCTTCAGTTTTGTCAGTCCTGGACACTTCTGTTAGCGAGCTTGAAGCAAAAGCCCTGGAAGGCGAATACTTCAAGTTTGTTTGTCCTCTATTACAAAACATCTCTATTTCCAAAACCCCCCCCTCTCGCGCCCCCCCGGCCGTCCCTTAGCAGACTTGTAGTCCTACCCCTACTCGCGAACAGCATTATCTCACCCTAAGGACCCGCTGTCTAAGCCAAGGACGGCCCTCCTGGGATTTCACACCCTGGGCCGATTCCGGGAGATGTCCTAGTGTTGTCTGGGGTGCTTGGAAGTCCCTCTGCCGGGCTCCGTGCCCCCCCGTACCGTTCGGGACACTGGTGATAGAGATCATGTCGGGGAGAAAGGATAGAAGTTAATTGGGTTGATAAAATACCGGCCAATACTAATAATATACTAGTGCTGGCTTCGAAGGCGGTTTGCAAGAGGTTTGGTGGTTAAGAGGTAGTTGGGACGAATAGTGTCGAGATTGATAGAGCAAGAAAAGTGTAAGCACTAAGTTTGCTTGCAAGAAGGGAGTGCCCAGCACAGTCCTCCTCTCTCAGTCCTGAACATGTTTGTCTCTCTTCGCCTTGGAGAAGGAGTTGTTGGGAAAGCTACCATACTGCACTGGCATCCGGTACTTTGCAAGTATTAGGGTAGATGCTTTCCTGCTAGGCAAGGCAGGCAACTAGCAAAATAATACTTGTGCTCAAATCGCGGGATTGAAGTTGGCTTTCTTTTGGTGCCACCACACCTTGAAGAAGCAACTTCGAAACGAGACTTAAGTATCCGTACCGGTAGAGCCTTAACCTCTCACCTTCGCCCAAACTTCCTCTCCAAAACAAGGCTTTTATTTCTCGTTACCACCCTCTCTTGATCCACGAACAACACCACCAAGCAGAACGATAGACAAGACAAAATGGGCTCTGCAGCATATCAAAACCTAACCATTGCCGTATGCAGTAATGCTGGCAATATCAGGAACAGTTTCAATGTGTTGAGCGACGAGAAGCGCCAGATTCTTGAGTGGTTGTCTCCCTTGGCACCTCGGGAGAGGCATCGGGTTGTGAGTGAGGGTCGCGTGGATGGAGTAGGGGAGTGGCTTCTCCGAACGAACGAATTTGAGAAATGGCATACAAGCGAGGATCAGGTTGTCCATCCTGTGTTATTCTGTTATGGGGACCTAGGGGTCGGGAGTATCAAGCTTATTCATTACTAAGTAAATGGAGACACCACCAATACAGGTCGGGAAGACATATCTGAGGTGTGTGTGAAAGTAGCTTTATTCAAACGGCGTGCAAAGCTAAGTGCGTAAGCACCAGCTCTCTTGTAATAGATGCTCTGTGCAATTCGATTGGTGGGGACAATGTGGCTGTCGCTTGTGTGTACTGCGATTTCCACGCCCACAAAGAACAATCTACGGCTGGTGTGTTGGCGGCTCTCTTGAAACAACTTATCGCGGGGGTAGAACCAGTCTTGGGAGAGATCAAGGAGGCATTTGAGCGAGCAAAGAAAGAGGATGACGGTCGGGCACTCAGGCTCCCTGAAATCCGCGCAATGCTCATCAAATCTCTTTCATCTCTACGACGGGGATTTATTTGCATTGACGCATTAGATGAGTTTCCCACAAAACATCGACCTCAACTTTGGGATTCTCTACAGCACGTTGCCCGTGAGTGCCCAAACACCCGGCTATTTATCACCGGGAGGCCACACATCCGCGAGGAAGTAAAGAAATATTTTCCTGGATACCCTGGCTTAGCCCCCATAAAGCCCACCAAGGAGGATATTAGGGGATATATTATCATGAGGTTGGAAAAAGACTCAGAGCGGGATGACGCAATGGATACGAAATTGGAAGCCGATATTCTTAGAATTATTCCAGACAAGATCTCCGGGGCGTATGTAATCTCTACAGATAGCGAATTCAAGGCTATTAGCTAATAGCGGTTTTTAGATTTCTTCTCATTTCCCTCATCATGGATGCAGTTCTGGAAGATGCGACAATATACCAGAGAAGAAAAACGCTTCATAGGATGACCAATGGATTTGGTTTAGAGGATGCATACAGCACAACATTAAGTCGCATAGGAGAGCAGAAAGGAAACAAAGCGAAGCTCGGAATGGAGGCGCTAATGTGGATTTCGCGTTCCGAACGGCCATTAAAAGTACAAGAGTTGTGCCATGCGTTAGCGGTAGAAGTAGGAACTACAGACCTCAATATCGACAATGTCCCATCGATAAGGATCTTATTGAGCTGTACTTTAGGACTTGTTACGATTGATGAGCTACATCAACTGTTCGTCTCATACATTTCACTCTTCAAGAGTACCTTGCAGCACATCTCAACTTGTTCATCACACCTCACTCGATGATGGCTGAGATATGCCTCACCTATTTAAACTTTCAGTCGATCTGTGAGCTGCCAACTGCTCTTGATACTATCCCGTCGACAATGCCGTTTCTCCACTACGCTTCATGTTACTGGGGATTTCATTCTAGGAAGGAGATGACGGAAGCAGTGAAATACCTTGCATTGCGGCATCTTCAACTAGATGCGAACCACATATCGGCTGACATCTTACTACGTGAGCAGAGTGCTCAATTCCTGTCTGAGCGGGATTGTCACAAAGGCAGACATCCCGATCTTCGGGGATTTACTGGGCTGCACTGCATCTCATACATGGGGATCACGGAAATCGCAATTGCCATGGTAGATATGAAAAGATGGGACATTAACGGGCGCGATTCCAAGGGCGCAACCCCATTAATATGGGCTGCTAAATACGGGAATTTCGCGCTCGCAAAGCTGCTTCTTCAGCAGGGAGATGCCAACCCCACTTTATCAGATAATCAGGGCCTAACGCCACTCACACACGCTGCGAAGGCTGGACAGGAGGCGGTGGTGAAGCTACTCTTAGAGCAAGGGGATGTCAATCCCGATTCATTGGACGAGGATGGCCTGACGCCGCTATAATATGCTGCCGGATCTGGCCATGAAGGTGTTGTGAGGATACTCCTGGAGCGAGGGGATGTCAATCCCGATTCGTCAGGTAAATTTGGCCGGACACCAATATCATATGCTGCCGGATCTGGACATGGAGGCGTGGTATGGATACTCCTGAAGCGATGGGATGTCAATCCTGATTCGTCAGGTAAATCCGGCCGGACACCATTATCATTTGCTGCCGAATCTCGGAATGAAGACGTGGTTAAGATACTCCTAGAGCGGGTTGATGTCAATCCTAATTCGGCAGGTAAATCTGGCTTGACGCCACTATCATATGCTGCAGTATCTGGACACGAGGGCGTGGTGAAGATGCTCCTGGAGAGAGGCGACGTCAATCCCGATTTATCGGATGTTTATAACTTGACGCCACTATCATATGCTGCCAAATTTGGGCATGAGGGTGTGGTGAAGTTACTCTTGGGGCGAGAAGGCGTTAATCCCGATTGGCCGGACACCACTATCATATGCTGCAGGATCTGGACGTGAGGGCGTTGTGAAGATACTTTTGGAACGAGGGGATGTCAATCCCGATTCATCGGATGCGGATGGCCGGACACCGCTATCATATGCTTCCGGGTCTGACCGTAGGGGCGTTGTGAAGATACTCATAGAGCGAGGGAACGCTAATCCCGCTTTGTCGGAGAGATATGGCGAAACACAAGTCTCACTCGCTGCCGGGCATGGGCGCAAGGGTGCCGTGGGGTTGCTATCGGAACCAACACCTTTTATTCACGAAACGCCACCGAACCGTGACGTGATACAAATCTCCGTCCCTGCTATGAGTGCTCAAGAGAAAATAGAATTGGGCCCGGTATCACAACAAGACGACACTACTCCCCTCACCAGACATGAGATCACGGCAGTCGTTTCTCTCACTCCCTCCGATAAATCTCTATCAAATCGATTTCAAGAATACTCCCCAGCATCTGTTCCCACGCCCACGCCCTCTACTGTCCCTGGCCCTGCCATCTTGAACCTTTCACGGCCATTAAATCGTCATAGAGCGATTCTGCCACCTTTGCATCCTTCTAAGCGGAAGCATTTCCCTTCCTCTTAGCACCCTCAAGAATACCCATAATCTCCACTAACGACTATATTGGTCTCTGCCACATAGTCTAATTGTGGTGCCAACATACACACCCACTTCCTCAACCCACCCCTCTTCATCTCTACCTCCAGGCAGGAAATAACATCCACATACCCTCCATGAAACTCTACTGCCGGCCTCCAGGGTCACAATTTATTCTCTCAGGAGGTATTCCACGAAAGCCTGATCCCCGAGCCGCTGTAATTAGGGCAAATGCCCATCAGAGGACCTTTCCCACGGGTTGCCTCCTATTCCTCATATAGCTTCCTTCTTCCCCATTATTACCCTTATCTCGCCTTGCCTTTCGCCTTGTGCAAGGGAATGCCGGGAGTATGTTACCACAGGCTTCTGTGAATGATTGTGTTTGTCTCCCTTGCTTTCCTTCCTCCTTTTTCTTTCTTGGTTGTATTTATCTTAGACTGGGAGCCTATAGACAGTGATACATTGTACAATTGAAATGTTGGGAACGGCTGTGAATTATTTTGTGGACAACACTATCATACCATTGTAGGTATCATACCTCAAACAGGTATGGCCTAGAAAGCTCGAAAGCAAAAAGAAACTTCAAACATCCTCCAAGTAAAACAACAAACAGCTTAGTAGGATGACGAAATCATTGGCCATAAGAAAAATCCATCTAATAACAATTCAAGATCCTAAATTAGAGCCTCTTGTAAAAGAGAAAGCTTTCAACCTTGGAAGAAGATGTATACGCTTTGTGGTGGGAAGGGGTTTTTTTTTTCTTTCCAACCAGATTCTTATTCTGTTTGTTGCTTTTCTATGAAGCTCACTGCGCTTCTGTATCAAAGAGCTTTGGGTTCTTATGCTGGCCAGTGGAGGGACTGGGATGGTATGTCTAAAGGGTTGGCACAGTCCAGCAGCTCTTTACCAGGAGCTGCAGTCCTGCTGAACCAGGTTAGCGTGCTAATACAAGTAGCTCTTACAAAACCTCATGTGTGTATTCTTCCCTAGTCCTGAGGTTTCAAGAGGGCGATGAAGTTCCAGTGTCAGTAGAAGTATCAGTGTTTGTAGTAGTTAGGTGTTTCTTTCTATGCTTTCTCCCTCCTGTTTGGGTATGCTCTAGAAGCTGAGGTAGACATATTGGATAGTGGGTCAGCTCCTTGTGGGAATGGTAATGCTTGGGCTGCTGCGGGACTATTATACTGAATATCAATAATATGTATTGAGGCGTTCATGGGATATCACTCACAAATCTCACCCTGCACCTTGAGCCCAATCCTGGGCTGTGGGGGCGTTGTAATGTCATGGAATGTAGTGGGGCCCTGGGATAGCGGCTTTGGCAGCCCAGGGGAGTATGGATTTATTTATTGCAAATACTTCAGCTGGCCGCGGGAACTCAATTTTCCTCTCCAGGTGTGACGTTTTGTCCATGTGGTAGCCTTCCCCGTGGGGTGAATATAGATGGTAGGTTGCTAACAAATTAAGATTTTGGCACTGATCGGCTGGAAACTCTTGCTATGCCTTAAGTTATGGTGTTGGATGATTGGCACGAGCGTCTTGGGGTATGGTGCAAGCGCGAAATTTCCAAGCTCTGATTGGTCGATGGAGATCTCGTGGGAGGGGGCTGATATTAGGATATCGATAGTGCTATGATATTTTCTATCATGCGAGGTGTTTCACTTTTTTCCCTTGGGGGATATGGGGTATAGGATATTTGTTCTGGGGGGTGGGGTGGGTGCATCGAAGACCTGGTACCGGAAATCATGAGGGATTACTGTGGATTCGTTTATATTCTTATGGGGGTATGATACTTATTCTACTTGGCTTCTAGATATCTACTAAGTTGGCCTATGCTTGGGCTGGGCTTACATCTTACGGGCATATATACTCCACGAACTACCTACTCCTAGAGGTGGTGTGATTTCAATGTTCAGAGCGACTTTGACAATGCTGCTTTGTCCAGCTACTCCGATACAGGGGCCTGCCAAAACAGAAATCGGTGGGGGGGCGGTCCCCGATAAAAGATGTCTCTTGCTGACGGTTTCCGGTGCTAGGTGTCTAGCAACTTAGTATACGTGTTGTATGAATAAGCTAGAGGAGGAACGCCGTCGTTGCTCGTCCCAGGTGGCCTCAACCTTGTCATTCGGAAGGAGTAATCTCCAACCGGTCAGGTACCCAATGCACCATACGGAATCGGGTTATCGCCTGATGGGGGGAGACCCTTGCCGGCATACCGTGGGTAAGATTTTTATACTAGGGTGGAAAACACCTGACAATCCACTGTGTTCCCCTCTCCCCCTGCATGCTCACCTCAACCTTTACAATCTATTAAAGGATTCTAGTGGTTGTAATATTGGATATTCGGTAGTAGAATATCATTAGTTCATGCTGGCCATTATAGCTAATACCCAACTGGTCTAGCCCAAAATTTAAATTTGGGCTGGAAATGAACTTGAGGGCGATGTGATATTGGTGTACTCATTCCACTTCCACCCACCTGCACCTATTCCGCAAGCTTACTCCTGCTTGTGAGCGCTGGGTGCAGTACCCTTAACAAGGCTTGGTAAATATTTGCTGGTATTTATATCATAACAGCTTGGACCTTTTGGTTGATTTGTGCCGAAATTTGGTGTCAAACCATGCCAAGCCTCGCTGAGTGTGCTGAACGCTCGCCCGGTCTAACTTCCACCTGGGTCCTCATGCACAAACTCCCGATCGCAACCTCTCACTCGACTTCAACCCACTGCCAAGCACAGACCCATCGTGACAACCCTCTTTACCTTTTTCCAAGCCTAAAGTTAGTTCATTCAATTCGAATCCACCCACAATCCGTTCTATGATAGCTTCAATATTTTTGTCCTAGCGCGGCCGGGTTGAAGCCGGGCACTTAACTTAAGGTGGCAATGCTCATACAAAAGTGACCGGCTTCAATTCGGCTGACCCAGTATTTTTTTTCATCATTAAATCCTCAAATGTCGGTACCCAGGCCGTAAATTATGCCTAAGTGGCACGTGTATCCGATAGCTCCTTCTGGATATCTTGTAGTTTAGCTCCTGGGGTTACCCCACTAGCTTACGAAGGTACAGCGCTTATGTTTTGTATCATGTTCCACAAGCGAGGTTTGCTACTCTTACGCCCTGTGGAACATACAAAACTTAGGAGCTGTACTCAAGTACAGTACCTCCGTATGTTCGTCCCACTTTTCACCTCTCGATTGAATTGAAAAAAAAAAAGGAAGACCCACGGGGTATGAGGGTGAAGGCCTACCAGATGACTTTGAGAACGGTATTCCGCGCAAGCTATAGGATTGGCGGTTACAGATGTAGGTATAGGAATATGTCGACGGGACAGGCTCCATACAGCAGCCTTGCGGAGACTGCCACCACCAGCGCATGGGATCATTCACCAGCGGAGTTTGACTTTAGGAGTATCCTTCCCCCTCCCCTCCATTCCTACCCTCAATGCTTAGATAAAATCTGACGATAATGGCCCACCAGGTGACACCTTCACAACCCCCACCAGGTCCATGCTGGCGGCCCTTGAATCCATAAACTTAGGAGACGAAGTATACAGCGAATGCACAACCACCCAGTCCCTCGAATCCCGCATCGCATCCCTCCTGGGCAAGCCCTCAGCGCTTTTTGTCCTCTCCGGGACCATGGGGAACCAGCTTGCCCTACGCTCACTACTCGTGCAACCCCCGCATAGCATACTCCTGGACTCCCGCTCCCACATACAACTTCACGAAGCCGGGGGTGTCGCTAGCCTTTCACAGGCCGTCACCGTCCCTGTAGCCCCGTCGAACGGGAAGTATCTCCAATTGGAGGACGTACAGAAGCACGTGGTTCTGGGCAGCGATGTACACTTCGCTCCGACGAGGGTGATCTCGCTAGAAAATACCATTGGCGGTGTGATCATGCCAGTGGAGGAAGTTCGCAGGATCGGGGGGTGGGCGAGAGGGGAGGGGATCAGGGTGCACCTCGACGGCGCGAGGTTATGGGATGCATGCTCCGTCCCGGAACCGTCGGCAGAGCTATTGGTCAGGTATGCAAAACATGTCGATTCCGTATCCGTCTGCTTTTCCAAGTCCCTCGGCGCACCCGTCGGGAGTTGCATTGCGGGCGACGAGCGCACGATCGCCAATGCGAGACACATGCGGAAGGCGGTTGGCGGGGGTATTCGACAGGCTGGGATACTCACTGCCATGGCCCGGGTTGGGGTGGAGGAGGTGTTCTTCGGGGGAAAGCTGAGACAGGCGAATGCATCCGCGAAGGTTTTGGCGGAGAAGTGGGCGGCATTGGGGGGAAGGTTTACTTTGCCGGTGGATACGAATATGCTTTGGTTGGATTTGGAGGGGCGGGGAATTGATGATGGGATTTGGAAGGAGGCGATAGAGGAGGGCGGGGTGAGGATTTGGGGGGGTAGGATTGTTTGTCATTACCGTGAGTACTCTCATTTGAACTACGAGTAAACAGGGGGGAAGGTAGAGGCTAACAGAGGTTCGCTGCAGAAAACTCGCCTAGTGCGGTGGAGAAGGTTAAGAAGGTTATGGAAATTGCGTGCAAAGCTGCTGATGAGAGGAGGGCGAGTGGGCTCGAAACCGAGCGCGGGAGAATGGAGAAGAAGGTCGGACAGAGGGCTTACGGGCAGTCTAGCTAGCACGCTCTGTGATATGATATTGCGAAGAAAAAAATCAGCAAACATTTAGATAGCTTGCCCATCTAGCCCCACCCCTTTTGGAAACAAGGTGGTATCCCATTGATAGTTTTTGTGGTCTAAAAGTTGAACAGCCAATTTCCGCCGACTCAATTGCTAACCACCAAGGTGCTACTTGCTACTGCCACATTCTGCAACAGCCGGAGCTCGTTCCTCAGAGTGACGAAAGGTAACAAGCATAGTGCTGTGCATCTTACTCATCTCATAGACTTACTACCATACACCGGACGATATCTTAGTAGCGAGTGATGCATTATGAACACAAGTTGATTGATCACGCTAGATATCATACCATATACAGTATCATAGATCCAGCTACCATCATCCCAGTTCTCGATCATCCCAGTCCTTTCGGTAGTGCTTCCGCCATCATCAATATTACTTGCAGTCTCTATGCTAGCTTTTCTTTGACATTTCCTCAAGCCCTTCCTACTCGACTTTATATACGCACACTAATCCAGCTGTGCACCTTACTTGCCTTTCGGTCATTGTTTAAGTCATTCCTCCGGGCCGTGTGTGTGAATACCGCGGACAGGGGGACTGTTTAGCTAGGCTTGAGCACTTAACACAGACATGAGCTTACTGCACCCGTAGGCCCAGTGCAGTGTTATTCACGCAGGCTCCAAGAAAAAAGGAGAAATGAGACACAAGGCATATGTACAGTAACGCTCCGGACAAACGCTGGTCGGCGGCCACTAATTTTTAATTTTCTGCTCCCCTCATATTCTCCTCCGCCCACCGCCACCTCTTACTGAGCGAGGTTGATATAATTAAATTTCACCAAATCATGGCTTTTCCACATACACCGCTTGGCACGACCATCCTCCTATACCACTCTACCCCTTCAACAGGGCGATCCAAATCTCAGTTACAGAGGCGGTTTCTACCGGCCCATCCAGCCGCTCTAACAGGAACTACACCAACGCTTGTAGCCCAAAAAGAGTGCCAGGCCAAGAGCTCAGTACCGTTTTTTAATACGACAGCCATCGGCCGTGGCACTCGTTGCCGGAATAGCGACGGGGCATTTGATTGGCTTGATCAGTACCGATTTCTTGGCAAAAGAGGCCATAGATATGATACATTAAATCTTAATATCTCCCCGCCCCAAAATACCGGCATGCCCGAATTGGCCTCTTGATTGCCCGACCCATCCCCCCCCCTCCCCCCGTCGACAAATCCGAGAAATAACATGTACCCTCCCAGCAGACCCAGGACGGATACCAAACCTGCTCGCCTACCGTTGATGAATCCAGGAAACAGCATGGACCCTTCAAGCAAACCCGTTCTCGTCCAGCACAAGGGGATAAAGTGCGATGGGTGCGATAAGAGCCTGGTGGGGCCCCGTTATAGATGCATACAATGCGCAGACTACGACTTAGTAATTAGACACCTCACCCACCCGAAACCCCACATAGTCTACCTCTCAAATATCCAAACTAACCGCAATAAAAAAAAATGAAAACAAACACAGTGCGCAATCTGCGAACATGAACTCTCCGAACAAAAATTCCACGATGCCTCCCACATCTTCATCAAGATCAGACAACCCTCGGGCGAGGATTTTCCAAAAGTGACCCTCGCGCGGCCCACAGCGGCCCCGGCATACCCGCTTCTCTGGAACAGTCCGGAGGTGGACCTGCCGGCCGCGATCAACAGCTTCGGCTTCGACCTGCACAAGACCCTGATGGGACACACTATCTGCCCCGCGAACGTCTTCTCCGCACTGCTCATGGCGGCGAACGGCGCGGACGGCGATACCCTGGCTGCCATCCTGAAATCCCTGAACCTGCCGTTGGTCACTGCCGACGAGATCCCCAGCCTGAACGCGCAGTACGCGCAGCTGGAGTCCCGCATTTTTGGAAGAGGAGGAGGGGGAGGCGGGGAGGAAGAGGGGAAAGAGGTGGATGTCAAGACCGCTAGCTCAATATGGTATCGCCAGGACCTCCGGCCCCTCGCCCGATTCGAGGAGAACATGAGGGTGTACTTCAATAGTTCTTCCGGACCCATCGACGCCGCGGGCATCAACGAGTTCATCCGCGCAAAGACCCTTGGTAGGATCACCACAAATTACAGCCCCACATCTTTCGGGGACTCCACACTCGTGCTCATCGCATGCTTCTTCTTCAAGGCCCCCTGGGAAACCCCCTTCGTGAGGTCCGACTTTCCAAGTTCGCGCTTCGGAAACTTCTCGGGCGGGTACGAGTACTACACGCGCATGCACCAGACGGCGTACTTTGACTACTTGGAGAGCGATGCTATTCAGGCCGTCTTTCTAAATTACAAGGTCCCGACGGGGAAGTCACACCCACCCTGTCGGTGGGCGGCAGCGGTGCTCCTCCCCAAAGCGTCAACCAGGGCCGCCATGCAAGTGGTCTTGGAGTCCCTCACTTCCGACTCTTGGGCGCAGCTGCGTGGCAACGTGCGCAGGTCGAAAGTACACTTGACCCTCCCTCGCTTCGAGATCCGTGAGGGGATCGACCTCACCGAGGTCCTGACGAGGAAGGTCTCTCCCATCGCGTTCACCAACGCTGCCGAGTTCTCTAGGATTAACGGCACGCCTACCAAGGTTTCTAGGGTAGAGCACATGACGCTTTTGAAAGTCGATGAGTTGGGGTCTGAGGTTGCAGCGGTGACGGTTGTTGGGATGATTTTCGGTGCGGCTCAGGAGGAGGTTCATGAGATGATGGTGGATAGGCCGTTTTTGTTCCTGGTTTTTGAAAGGGATTCGGGATTGGTGGTTTGCTCTAGTCTTGTGGAGAGTTTGCGGGGGCCGGATATTTAGAGTCGTTTCCTGTTTCAGTTGGCTTCATGTAATATCACTCGGGCTGGAAGACGGAAATGGGAATGCCGGGTTTCAGGGCCTAAGCCTAATTTGGTGCTTAAGTATCCCGGCGGGGGAGGATGCTGGAGTAGTCCTCGGAATCTAAGACTGGAAGGATGTCGGCTGCTCTATCGATACGTTACGCCACATGCTCCATGAAAACCTCGACAATCGTTCCCGACAAATGACACCCCGAACCCAAGTACAAAAGCAACAATCGTAGGGTATGGTACCAGGCGAACAAAAAAAGTCACCAACCGCACAACAATCCGAAAACAGAGAAAATGCCAGCCGCGATGCATATACCCCCTCTCCAAACCCAGAGCGCAAACCAGTTTCAAGTTTATACCAAACTCAGTATAATACACCGACTTCACATCCCACCACAAAAGAAAGGAATACTCCCCAACCCCAATCTATTTCTCCGGAATATAATTCCGCTGCTCAAAGATATACCCTTTTATCTTCGCATCCTTGAGTAATTCCATATACCTCTCTATCCACCCCGCACCCCACCACCTATTAGCTCATTCCACCTTCCCTACACAAAAGGAGACATACGAAGCTCACCTCTCAAAACCCCACACTTGGCAAGATGATTGACCCCCTCCCTTCGATAACACTTGCTCAACTCCTGACGCACGAGTCTTGCCATCATCGTGCGGACCCATTGCTCACGGATGATGGCGTCCTGGGCCGCCTTGAGCGCGGTGTTGTCCTCGTAGTCGACCCCATCGAAGGTTGGCGGGACGGTGGGCTTCTTGGCGAGGAATGCGGCGGATTCGGGGGTCGGCATTATTTTATTTTCTTCTTTCGCTGTTTGTCGTTCGTTCCTACAGGATGAGACTCAGCCTACTTCTCACTTGCTTGGCTTGAGGGAGCGGACAATTGATGACTGAGTGTATCGATTGAATGGTGGGGGTAGGAGATGGAGGTTGAGACGCTCGGATGGGGATGTTTAACTTAATGGGTTGGACTGGAGATTCTTAGTAAGAGGTTAGGTAAGCAAGGTGGAGTAAAGCATATCATACCTGGAGATTGACAAGGGGGCTTCATAAACATAATATCTTTAGCAACCAATAGCTGTTTGATACCGGTACCCAACTTCTCCCCCTTTCCAGCCCAAACCCGTTTCCTGAAGAAAATAATGCCATTCCCTTACACCCTTCCCACAACCTCTACAATCTCTTACCCATCCTACTTCGAATCCCCCCTCTACCCAGCCCTCTCGCTGGCCACCTCCTCCCACCGCGGCACCCTCCGCAACGCCCTAAAGGCGCACAAACGCTTACCCGCAGCCTCACAAGCATCCAACATCCCCTTCATAATCAAACGCTTAGAAAGCTATCTCGCGCACCTCCTAACCCTCTACGATACCCTCACCGCCGGCGACGCTTTTTTCAAAGAGGGTGCTCCGAGGCTAACTACCAGCTGGCGCACAGTCCTCAGCGCAAAGAGAGTAGCGGCGAAGGGTCCTCCGAGGGTGGCTAGGCCAGGGCTTAGCTATGAGATATTTTGGAGCATAAGTACGCTGGGGTACGCTTACACGCTACTCGCGCGGTCGCAATTGCAAGGGATTCTAGCTCCCCCTTCGTCTAGCACCGTGAGTGGGAGCACCGCAGACGCAGCCGCAGCAGCAAACTCCTTAAACCAAGCAACGGCAAACCTCTTCACTTCTGCCTCCATATTCCAGCACCTCCTCACCCGACCCCTCCCGCCACACGCAAGCTCTTGGCCACCAGACCTATCGCCACAAGTTCTCTCCGCACTCAGCAGCATCTCGCTATCCGCGGCGACCCTCAGCGCGGTGACGAAGCAAGACCCATATCCAACGTATCTTAGCACCATAGCGGCTGAGAAGAAACAGCAGAAGAGCAAAGAATGGCTGTACAACCCCCCTGCACCCCCCGCCGGCGTGCGCGCTCTGCTTATAGCGAGATTGTGCGTTGCCGCATCTGATCATGCGGCAAAAGCATTGGGACTACTATCCACGGCGGAGAAAACGGACGCGGGGGAGATTGGCGAGGAGTTGCTGAGGTACACGGACTCGCTCCAGCGAGTTTCTAGGGCGAAGGCTTGTCGCTTCCTGGGCATAGATGCCGAGGCTGCGGGAAGGGTCGGGGAGGGCATTTCTTGGATTAGGTGTGCTAAAACCATTCTTAACGCTTCGAGTTCGACGAGTTCTGTAGGGTCCTTCGTAAGTGATCGGTTACGAAGAAAAGATGATGCCTGGGGAGCCGATGCCGGGAAGTTGGATGAAGAGAAGACACTGGATGCGCTAGAGGGTCGGTGGAAGAAGTTGAATGATAGTGTGATGTTTCAGAAGTGCCCGGATTTGGAGGAGTTGATGGGTAGAATACCGACTGGGAGGGAGTTTCATCAGAGTGTTAAGAGTTGGGAGCCGCCAAAGTTGGGAATTGATGAGGTGAGGGCTTTGAGGGCTGTTGGGGACTTAGGCGCCGAGGTAGTGGTTGAGGAGGAGGATAGTGAGGAGGAGGCCGCGGGGGTGGGGACAGATGATGGGGGGAATTACGCAGGAAGAGGGGGGTATTATTAGGGGTGAGATACCAGTGTGCAATATTGCGATTCCGCATATGACACCAGTAATGATATTATGAAAAGTACACTACATTTTTTTTATTAAGGTATAATGCTACAACTAGATTAAATCGCAACGCGCAAACAATCGACCTATCGTATTGTACATGCAAATTCATGAAAGCACCATCGTAGCAACTCGGATTAGCCAGAAGTAACAAGATCAAACCCCAGGTATCATACAATCACCCAAACATGCTTTACGGTAACATGAAAAAAAAGGGAAGAAAGGGAAATTTTTCACGCAAAACAAATGATCAATCAAGCATTCAACTTCCCCCCAAGCCTCGACACCTTCCCCGCTGCAGCCCTCGCCCCGCGCCTCTTCTTTTCAATTGGCGACTTAATCCTTTCCTCCTCATCTTCCTCCTCATACTCTTCCACATCTACTTCGACCTCAGACTCAGGAACCTCTAACACCTCTGGGCTGTGGGAAACAAGCTTACTCCTCTTCTTCCCAGACCCTGCTGCTGTCACCGCAGCAGTTGTAGCCGTGCTCGGACCCTTACCAGCCGAGAAATCCCCCTTCCGGTGCCCCCCAGAAAGATCCACAATAACCCTCGGCCCCCTTTCCTCACTCTCTGCGCCACCAGCAGACTTCCTCTTCCGCGAGTTTGTGACGCCCGGCGTTCCTAATTCCGGGCTAACATCCCTCTTTTCAACGGCAGCTCTCTGATCATTCTGCTGCGCAGCCGGTTCCCTGCTCGCCCCCCTCTCAACATGTGCCTCGACAACGCCAACCCTCTGCGCCAACCCGTCGAGCAGAGTAAGTTTGCTCTCTAGCTTGTCCAGCAGCTCGATCTTATCCCGCACCCCCTCGCGCACTTCTTCAACCTCGCAGGGGCTATCGAGGTCAACGTCCACTCTCGCGGCAGTAGCAACCTTTTTGAGACCTCGGATTATATCGCTTTGCTTCTCGTGGAGCATTACACACATTGTCATTACTCTGTCGATGTTTTCCGCGGTGGATTCAGGGGATGGGTGAAGGTGGGTGTAGATTTCTTGAGTTTGGGCGGGGGGGAGAGAAGGGGTTCGCGAGGAGTGGTGGTAGAATGAGAGGGTTGTTAGGGGAAGAGTGTACTTGTTCCTGAGAACTTGTCAGCTGGCATATGGTATGCGAATGGTGGTAATTGGAAGGGGGAGACCGACTGGAGGGTGGATAGCTTCGCAGTGGTCGCCATGTACATCTTTCCCAGAAAGACTTCGCATTTTCCGCAGGTGATATTTTTGTAATTGCTAGGTGAACGATCAGCACAAACTCGCTCGCCCACCAAGCAGAGCCAGAGAGAGATAGGAAGAAACAAACCAAAATTCATCCCACTCCCCCTCAAGACTCGTCTTCAACCCTCCTTCACCAACAACCACCGAGACCATAGAACTAAGAGTAATAGTCCCCATCTGTCTCGTAGCGTACAAAAATGCAGAACTATCTCCAACAATGCGCTCACAATTCGCACAAGAAACTGTGACAGGTGGGCATTGTATTTGGTCGATCTCACCACCGTTGCTCTCGCCATCTTCATTTGGGAGGGAGAAGTAGGGCGACAACTCACGGGAGGAATTGTTATCGCCTCTGGCTTGAGGGTTTGGTGATGGCATTGCGGTATAGCGTCGTTACCGTTTTTTTCTTGCTCTTTTCTTGTTTTTTTGGCTGTTTGATCGGTCGGCGCCGGGGGGAGGGCGTTGGGGGGAGAGAAAGCTGGGGAGGTGGCACGATAATTGAGTTGGGATGGGTGTTTGCCTGTGAACATGGACTTGAGGATGGGAAGACGCGACGAGTGGACATGAAATCTTGGCACTCCGGTTTGAGGCTCTTTTCGTGTTATCCTAATCAGATAAGTTAAGCTTAGGATGCCCTGCAACTGGCGATACCCAGCCCAAACTCAACTCTAGAATGCAAGTGCAGAGCATCCGAGGGAAGACAAACCGTGCTACACTGGTTGGCTACTTGCACGGCCCCTCGGGGTAAGCTATGCTATACCATTTATGAGCCCTTCCGTAGCACACGACACTTCTACATCTTACGGCATAGAGAAGAGATTTCGTCTAATACGATGAAAGCTGCCTTAGAAGAGTACATGAGGGTGAAAATACAGACAAAAAAAAAAGTTGACAAAAGCAAGGAACAAAAAGGGAGAGGAAACAGATTGGAAGTGAAAATTGAAAGTGGGAAAGAGAATTTTAAACATGAAGACAAAAGGATAAATCACCCAGGCGCTTACAAAAGGTAAAAAGCGAAGAGCAAAGAAGAAAGAGCCCGAATAGAATAACATGACCAGATAAATTTACATTTGTTTGAATTTCCCCTCATTTTAACCAAACTTTTTGATCTCTCTCGCCTTCACTTTCAAACCCCACAGCTCACTTCATTACGTCGATTGATCAATCATGAAAAATTCGTAATTTCGTTCCCTTGTTCCCTTTATGGAACCCCCTTTTGAACTTTCAGGCCCCCTGCCTTTTTTTCCGTTGATTTAATAGGAGCCATCAGGCTTAGAAACATTTCCCTCCGAGGGGTCCGAATCTCCCTGGAAGGTCTCCTGCTGTGGAGGAGTCTCCATTGGACCCTCAGAGCCGGGATCCCTACGGCCAGCATCCCTCCCATTCCTCTGGTCTGAGTAGTCGATGCGGAGACGGCGACCGAAGACCTCAGCACCGGCCAACTGATCTTTGGCCTTGATTGCGGATTCGATGTCAACAAAGTCGGCGTGAGCAAAGCCACGAGGTTGTCCGGTAGCACTAGTTAAATTTTAAGCATTGTGACAAAATCATGAGCAAGGCCTGAAAACATACCGATCCATGGCAATCCGGACATCAACACAACCAAAAATCCCTTTGAAAAGCCTGTCAAAGTCGGCGTCGGTCATTTCGAAGCTCAAGTTTCCAATGAACAATGTCTTTGACGGCCCGCTGTTACCATTAATCCCACCGTTGGGACGATGGACATATTGGACGTTCATCCTGCGCCCCATAAGGACACCATTATGAGCAGATTCAACGGCCTGTGTAGCTTGTTCAATACTCTCGAATTCAACGTATCCGAAACTAAGCGAAAAACCTTGTCAGTGCCTTTGCAGTAATAGGCCAAACCAATGGCAATGGCTTGTTGTATCTGCAAAATTTATGGACTCGAGAAGAGAACAAACCCTTTGCTCACGCCTCTAGCATCGTAGACAACCTTAGTGCCGATAACCTCGCCATAGGTCTTGAATTCTTCTCGGAGATCTTCTTCTTTGACATCGAACTGAATATTTCCAACATAGATGGATTTAGTTGGGACCAATCTCTGTTCCCTAAAACCGGGCCGGGCAGAGTTATTGTAACCGCGACCATTGTTCCTAGGAGCATATCCTTGATTGCCACCATACCCTCCTCCTTGATTGCCACCATACCCTCCTCCTTGGTTGCCACCATACCCCCCTTCTTGATTGCCATATCCTCCTTGGCTCCCCCCTCCATAGTTGGAATTATAGCGCTGGAGAAGAGACTCAAATGAACGAAGTTCAGACAAGTTGGACGGGCGTGACTTGGAGTTAACAAAAGTGCTCGGAGAGAACGCAGTGGTCAATGGACGAGCAATAGCAGACTGGCGCGAAGAGCGCAGAGCAGCACGGCTGATGGAAAACCTATCGACAAATTTTCATCAGTACTTGCTCATAATGATGGAGAAGTGGGGTGGTCATGGTGGGGCAACAAACATTTTCAATTGCAGGTAATCCAATGAAGAATGATGAAGATGTCAAGGAGAAATGAGGAGAGAAGGAAACCTGAGGAGTAAAGAGAAGGAGAAGGAGTGGAGGATCTGGTGGAAGAGATAATTTTGAGGTTGCGGTGGAATGGAGGGAAGGAGGCTGGAAGGGGATTTTTTTTTTTTCTCTTCAGAGGCGAAACTTTTTCGGGCCCGCCAAACTGCACTAGCGTTGTTGGATAATGCACAGAAAAAGCATCCCCCCCTCTCTTGTGCTATCTTCAACCCTTTAGATGTTTTTCAGGGTCTCATTGAGCTAATTTCATAGTTTTCTTTTCATTTTTTAGTCTTCATTAAGCTCGTATCTCTGAAGTCACGTGAACCGATCATCCGACAAGAGATGACCGTTGTGCTCCAACGAAGCCCATACGGTAAATTAGACCGGGCGAGGGTTCAGAGAGGCAGCACCCAGAGAGGCTTGGCAAATATTGGCTAGGAGCTTTGGTGGATTCGGACTCGAGTATCATACCAGAGTTACTTGTATTCCGTGAACGCTGCTCTATTGGTTAAGTTGTCCAAAATACCCCTCCTAGCGAATAAACAAACCACAAAGCCGTTCACGGAATTTCTTCTCTTTCGCGAGTTAAAGGCTTGGCTACACACAAAATATGGCCAGTTATTGGAAGTGTTCACTAATTAACCCTAATATTATACCCAAGTACCGAAAATTGGTGTCAAGTCATGCCTCGCTGAGGATGCTGCCTCGCTGAACCCTCACCCGGTCTAACCTGGGATCAGTCCAACAAGCAAAATAGACAAGAACCTCTCTCTCTTCATAAGTCCCTTCCTACCTTTTCTTTCCCCACCCTCCCCAGCCCTACCCCCTCTCTAAGCAAATCACAATCCATCACTAACTCCCAGTGATACTGAGGGGTTTTCTTCTTCTAATAGAGCCTAAATTGTGCCATTTACTTCTTATGAGCTATCAATCTACCTTATTGTTCGCAATTCCCGGTGCCATTTCTCTCGGAGGGGGTGGAGAAAAGAAGAATCCGTCCTGTTCCTGCCTGAAGCTGCCATATGTTTGCAAACCATAGTTTAATTGCTCCTGGAAGCTAGTGATTGGTACACCGTAGAGGTTCACATAACTCCTATCATAAAATATCACTCGTTTTATGAAACTGAAACAATATATGTGCTCAGCGAATATTCCACAACGGCGGGAAAAAGGGAAAACTTCTTTCATTCTATAATAATATATACGGCAATTCTGAGCCCGGCCCCACTATAAGGATATATAATGAAACTTTATAAGCATGATAAAAAATATATCATTGTTTGGAGATTTTACATTATTAAATAGATCTAGGTTAGGGTAAAATTATCATACTCAGTACCGGACACACCCTTATAATATCATAATATCATTATAAAAGCTCTAATGTTCCAAAATTGATGCCACAAAAGCGACATGCCTAACGGATCCTAACTCCCCTCAATCGGTGAGCCGAATCTATTTCCAATCAGCACCTAGCCTTGCTTCCCCCACAGAAGACTTCCAGAACAAACCTTGCCTGCGGTCCATCCAGCACTGGTGGTGACGGAAGAAGGTTAGCTAGCTGGGCGGAAATCCTATTAGCTATTATTCAGACATTTCCAGAAATAATCCCCAATAATCTTTTTTGTGGAACTACTGACCAGTACCCGCCCCCCCCCCACTTTCCGACAAACACATGGTTCATGCGTAAAACGTAGAGTGATGCTCAACAGACACGCCCTTTCTTTAGATAACGGCATGCGTGCTGATACGTGCATAGATCCCAATGTCCTACTCCCAGAAGAATCCACAGCATCTTTCTTCCCCTTCTTGGGTTCTTGGGGGTGTTATTACATTGTAGTATGGGCGTTTATCGAATGGTCTATCTAGCATATCAGACACAATATCATAGGATTGAGGTTAGGTTACGTGAAAGCGCGGGGCACGGGATGCAAGGCGTTAGATTACCGGCCCGGTATTCACAAAGGATCACTCGAGGATCTAGCTGCGCACTTGCAAGTCGGCGTGAAGACCGTACACGGCGCAGGAGAATAGTGTTGTGGCGATACTAATAGATACCGCAGAGTTGAGTATGATATTTAATTATTAACCTTTACTTTCCCCTTGGCGCCTCTTGAATATCTGGACTACAATAGAGTTTAAGTTACAGGAGATGAACCCCCATTGCTTTCCAACTCTCCTGGTAAAACCACATAGCAATTCCAAAGCGGCACTAGCAATACACATCATCTCGGCTCCTTTACACAAAAAGGCAAATCACCCTAGCAAGGTCTCAATATCCATCCCCTCTGTGACAAAATATCCCGTCGCATTCGCCGGCAGGCCTGATCCAGCCGGCGCTTGACCCCCACCGCTACCTCCCCTCGTATCACCTGGAGGGACCGGTGCGCTAGCTGCTGCTGCCGTGTTTGCTGAGGCGGTAGCGGATGATGGGGAAACTCGGTATGTGCCGTCTAGATTGAGTAGCGGTCGTTGGGGTGAGCCTGGGAGTGCAGCCATCATCGGCCATGCGGGACTTTGATTTGAATCAAGGTTCATGCCTTGCATGAAGTTGTCCCATTCGTCCTTTTGATGAGGTTAGCTGGGGTTAGCTGAGGCATGCTATGGGAGGAAGGGGTGGGGTTACCCAATCCAGGCCGCTCGGCATATCTACTCCGCTCTGTGGCCAGAATTGCGACATGTTATTTGAGCTTCCGCCCGCCGATGCGCTGTATTCACTATTGCTCATGTCACCCATGATTACATTGTGACCTCCCGGTGTCCGGGCACTGTAGAGCGTTGCCGCGCTGGTGTTGGGTAGTAGCACGCTCTGGCCCACTGGGCCTAATGACATAGCGGCCACTTCGTTCTTTATTGGATTGGGAGGTGCTCGAGGTGCTTCTGAAGCCGATGGCGAGGGTGTTGCGAAGACCGATGTGTCGCCGGTGGTAGTAGTGGAGGATGCAGAGCCCTGGGGAGTTGGCGCGGTTCCATGCGCGGTTCCATTTTTCTCGGCGGCTTTGCGTATCTCCATTGGACAGCCGAGCGAAAAGTCGAAGTACCCGGGGCCTCCACGGATCTTGTCAAGCATCACGGTTAAGACGCCGTAGGCCTTTGTGGCATCAAGATTTGTCTCACGTTGCTTTTCGTAGATGAGTCGGGCTTTTTCGAGAACGTTGTATTGCTCGGCTCTTTCCGTGGCACCTAGCTGGAAGCCTTGGTCCCCCTGCGTTTTACTTCGCTCTCTGGCTATCCTGCATTGGGTGCTTAGGTCTAGGCATATTATCATTGCGGCATGTAAGAAGTCGTGGCATCCAAGGCTTTCTGTGAACCATCTTGCATGCTTTAGGGTGCTCTGTGTATCTAGTATTATCTCGGCTTGATGCCGTAATAGCACTAGAGCAGCCTCCACACACTTCTGTCTGCTTCCCTCATACCGGGGATTATGCTCTGCTCTGGCTGCATATGGCCTGTGCAATGTAGCTAAAGCCTTGTGGGCAATGAGATCCAGGTTGTAACGCTGGATGATCAGCCAGGCTGGATCGTCTTTGCATTCTTCTGTAGGTTTCAGTCGCAAAAAGGGGGGAAGCGCAGCATGCATTTCTCGAATCTCGGCATCCATCTTGAGAATCTGGTCGTACGCAGGTCTACGCTCAAGTGAGCTGGTCTGCGCAACTATACGGGAGTACACTTTGGACATAGATGCCTTAGCGATCATGTACGAGACTCCGGTAAGCTCCTCCCTCGGCCTTTCCGGCGGTAGAACGTCAACCCCTTCGCCAACCTCATCATCGTGAAGATTCAGCGGCAAACGTGTGTCACATTCCTCATGCTTTATCATGCATGGCAATCCAATCTTGATCGACTCAAGAACGTCCATGCAACAGATCATTGTCCATAGCCTCCTTCGAATTTCTGCCTCGCTGGGTGCAATGGCAGATCCAAATTGCATCGGGTCACGATGAAGCCCCATACACATCGCGATCCGGACCAGCAGACCCTGAAATAGCCATGATTCGTCGACGTGGTCCCTACTAGTCTGCCATGTGCATACTAGAAGCAAAGCCTGTACAGTATGAATATACATCTTTTTGGTAAACTCCCCCACAATCAAACATTGCTCAGTTGCCAGCCTGAATGTTTGTGACATCTCTTGCGTTTTACCAGATATTTCAGGGGGCCCTTCCCCTGAACAATGGTAGATCTTCAATGAGAGGCACATTACCGCCATCAAAAGCCCTAACCAAATGAGATCAACCTGGCTTGGATCCCGCCAAAAGTCTTCGTATTGTTTATAGAATGTGGGCCGGTGAAGGACATCTGTATCGGGTAAGCCCTTGTACCGGAAGGGCGGATCCTATGGGATACATACGGAATATAGGATCGTAGTTTCTGAAGAAACCGTCTACCAATAGATCAACCAACTCTTGACGTGGCACTAGTGATAGAAGCTCTTGCCTACTAGGAGGTTTGCCAGCGTTAAACGGGAATCCAGTGCGGTCGAGCTGGTTGGAGCCTGCGTTCTTGGCCTTCATGTGTGCTAGTTTCTCCTCCCAATTTTGTTTTACTTCATTGAAGACGGTTTTAACCTCAGATATCTGTGATGCTACTTGTCAGCCGCAAGTACAGAGAGATGGAAGCCATATTCCATTCCCAAGCATCGAATCCAAACTCGCTTCTCCCGCGAAGCCAATTTACAAAGTCAGCTCCGTTAAATGAAGTGAATTTAGACTCTGAAGCTTGATGGGCTCTCTCAAGAATTATTTGATGGCTGACCCCAGATACAAGGAAATAATGCGCAACCCCAGCACGTACCTCCGATAAAATCGCTGCCCAGTGGGTTCCACCCCGGTAGTAACTCTTTCCCTGGTCCACCTTCATGATTCCCAAGGCGCTTCGCACCTCTTCCACATCACCATCACTCTCTCCTTCATTTCGATGCTTCTCGTCCCCATGGATGCTGCCCATTCCGACGTCATCATCATCGTAGCGCTTGCTCTTATTTGTTCCATTATCAGTGCTCACTGATCTTTCCCGGTCGGTTGATGGAGAAACATGATTACCACCCGAACCCATCAACCTTAGGACTAGGCCCTCCAAGCGGTCGATTCGTGCTTGCATCTCGTCTGAGGAAGACCCATTCGACCCAGCCGATTGTTTTCGGGCGCGGCTGGGGCCCTGGGCAGTTAACGCGTAGGTACAAGTCGAGGGGTCTCCACGGCGAATACAGTTTTCGCAGGGGTGGGAGCGATTACATTTCAATCTATACTCATGTTATTGGTACTTGGTCCGCCGCGAACAAACTACGAAAAAGGAGGGGGGAAAAGCGGAATCCCACTTTTTAGAAGAAAGGAATATACCAGTGCTTACTTTCTATGACGGCAGGGAGCGCATGAGAGGGGTACACGATTGCGCTTCTTGACAACCCTAAACTCCTTTGAGCTTTGAGTGTTAGCATCCCGAGGAGAATGACTACTAGAGGAAGGTGGTGTCGGCGTCATGATCAAGTTTGGAAAATCCCGGGGCTTTCTGGTGCCGGCTGTTCGCTTTCTTTCGTATATGGGCAGGAAATGTTGAGACGGAGCTGGTCGCAAGGGTTTGATGGAGGTATCTCGGTGGAATTAGAGTTGGGTGCGGGGCTTCGAGGGTTGATATAGCAATACGCGGCTTCCAAGAGGGTAATATAGATTGTGCGATGGAGAAGGCTGCCGGATCAGCAAGGACAGGGCAGTGCAGGGTGTGACAGAAACCGATATTTAATAATCAGGATTCGATTCCCTCGTTCTGCGAGACCAAGGTCACACGTCAGAACCGTATTGCAGTGGCACAGCGAGAGGAGGAGGAGAGGGAGAGAAGAGATAGAAATCTCAAGGAAAAGGGTTGGAAGAAAGCAGGAAATGGAAGCTCTACATTATAGGCTAAAGGCGAGCTAACATACCGGTACTGTACTGTACCGGTACTGTATGTACCGTACCGTTCCTGGTTGAAGATGAGAGCTGATAGGCTGCGTCTCACTCGGCAAAAACTAGGACGTGCCGCGGTGTACTCTAGGCAATAGTAAGGATGAGCCTAGATGCTGGATACGGCAATCCTTTGTCTCTCGAAAGCAATGAGTTTGTCAAACCGGGGTACTGTAGTAAAGGTTCCTTCCCCAGACCGACCTTACTCGAGTACAGACGGAGATGGGGGGTCTTCTGAACTACGGTAGTGGAGACAGGGTAGTGATGCGGTGCAGCCAGAAAGTGAGAGGGTGCCATTGCCAGTACGACAGACTACCGGTATCCCTCCCTGGTCCATCCTCAGGCCGTTTATTGGCTGTTGTAACATTTCCGGAATTCCATAAACATCCTCTTCTTCCAGATTGGGATGATTGTACCACTTTATCATACTTTGGCAACTTTACATAAGCTTCGTGCACGAATACCGTAGCTGGCTCAAATGCTTGAGTCACCAATAACATGTGAGTTATTTGACCGGTACAGTACCGGTATTCGAGATACCAGTACCATATGTTCACCATCACATTAGCCTCGAAACGAGCAGTGATTGGGGGTTGCCTCAAAAGGCCTGAGAAGGGTCTCGTTCCCCGTAAACATTTGAGAGAGAACCTCTTATCTTCTATGACGCGTGCCTTTCGCCAGAAAGAAGTTCTGAGTTCATTCCAACCAACCAGCTTGTGGGCTGAATATTGACCTCGGAATTCCAGGGGCGGGCTGTAGACACCAGTAGGGCATGAACGTTGACGCTGACACCTGTTTCTGTTCGTAGAGGTTCGGCGCAGTCCCCAATTTGTCAGATCATCTGTGCTGCCTTAATACCGGTATTTCTTTTGCACTTTCTTTGTGCTTGGAACAAAAAAAGGGGGAAGCATTCCCCTGATTATTAATTAGGGCAGTCTTCATCCACTTATGACACGATATCGGTGCCGTGGGCCCCAGTCCAATCGTGATAAGCTTTTGCACTAGCGCATGCGGGCGTTTTTGAAGTGATTATCAAGCAACCCTTGGCATTTTTATCTATTCCCCCCCGATTTTGTGGAAACCTGTACCCTTTAAGGGATCCCTAATGCCGGTATCCCAGTAACTTAAAACTCTCAAGATTCATCCTCAAGCCAAAAACGTAGATGAGATAGCCAAATTAGGGCCGGGGTGATGCCCCACCCCCAAAGATGCATGACTCATTTTGCTTACATTTGCCGGTAGATATTGCTTGATGCTCCCGTCCAAAATGCCTGACTTCGAACTCAAAGACCACCGTCCCCCAGTTTGTACCGTACTTCCGGAGATTGAGTTAATGCATCGATTCAGCAGGTGTCTGTCTAGCTACATTTCTATGGCCCTAAAATCAATAAGAATAAAAAAATCAACAAAAAAAAGACCTCTTGTTAGTAGTGACTACCCAGCCCGAGATCGGACAACTACCTTTCCCTACTAGCAGGTTTATCTCGACTGGAACGACATACTTTTCTCCCAACATCCGGAGTTGTATAATGCAAGAAGTAGCCCTTGTGCAAACCGTGCGAGTCAAGAGTCCTGGCTATCATAACCGAACTTGTATTTTTAGAAAGCCACACTATAGAAATATTCTGGATAGACTATGAATAGTGATAGAGGATATTTACTGGTTAGATGAGAGGTTGAAAGTGGAAAGAAATGGTCGACAGGATAGTTACCAAAAAAAAGAAAGAATGTGGGTGTACTTGTACTGTACTAATTTCCTATGAATTATGGACGTATACGGTATTTGGGCAGACCCAAGAACCTTTGTCGTGGCCTGAACTGATAGCCCGTAATTATAGTATTACTATTCTCCTATTATAGAATAAACACTACGGTACTATCATTTCGCCTATAAGGTTCTTCAATTGTCCCTAACTTAATGGGTTTAATAATAATAAAATATTGTTATAAGGGCTTACTCTTTGGTAAAGTCCAGTGCCCCCTACCCGCACCCAACAATAATCGAGTAGATCTCGTATTTGAAGAGCGGGTCCTTTAAATGTGATGAGTTCTGCCTTTCCACATGGGCACCGGTAGTAGGTTGCCAAACTCTAGTAAATGGAAAGGGGATCGCAACAATCCCCCCCCAAGAGATATAGACCTTGCACTCATAGGGTAATAACGGCAACTTAAACCACGCATTTTTGATTGGGCTGTCCCAATTGTGCAAGTTTTTCCGCTCTTTTTACGTGGCCTTTGGGGTACTGTACCGTACATAAACTGCTATCGCTGGGGAGGTGTGAAACTGTAAATTCGGTACCAGGCGCCAAACCAAAAGTAGTGACCAGACAGTTGTTGTTAGTGTAATACAGTAGCAAAATCAGACTTTTCAGACTTCAGCAGACCCAGAGCTGCTGAATTCTTAGCGGATCATGAAACCCAATTCGTTCTACATCCGGCTTAGCCTGGCCTAAATTTTACTGTTCCACACGGCCAACAGGTAGTACGAGCACAGCCTCTGGGAGGGTATTCAAATGTCGGACTGCACAACATAATTTTCATAGGCATTTACAATGATTTGGCATCTGGGACGAGGAGGCCGTTTGCTTGGAAGAGCTCAATAAGAATTGCAATAGATCATAAGTTAATAGGCATGGCCCAAGTATCTTTTCCGCACAAGCTGCTCGATATCATATGAATTCAAAGAATAGGATCTTCCAATTCACAGCGCAGCACTGGGAAAACATGTGGCGTCAAATCCTTTGGACCGTCACCGATCTTTATTACAAGTTTTTCGCAAATTTCATACCGGCACCGTACTCGAGAACTGGTATGCTACAGCACAATTTTAGATAGGAGCAGATTCGACCTAGCTTAGTGGGCTCGGCGTTTTTTGAAGTCCCCAGAATAGGAAATCAATAAGTGATTCATTTTTATTGTACAGTAGAATCCATAGCTCCACAGCACTAGACTTTTTGCGGGAACTATGGTAACCTCGGCCACAAACACGCAGTTCATGTTCCGGAGACTTTGGAAAAGCGTCGGTCTTTTCCCCCGCCAGCCCGGCGGTACGGTAGCTTGGCGCTTGATGAGGCTACAAGGGCACAGACCACCTCTTTATGTCGTTGTTTATGTCACATCCAACCCACACTTTTTCGATGGTGGGGAAGTCTCGGACCGGAGCACCGATGATACTCCGGCAGTGCCCCCAGTATGATAGTCCAACTGCGATCGGACGGGGGGCTACAAGGTCGAGGGCTAGCGCCGTCCGACAGCAGTGGACACTAGTCCTAGGTTTCCTTTTGTGGATGCTATTACTCCATTAAATTTTCCTTCGTCTATTAATCTACTAGTCTCACATTATTATCATATTTTAACTTATTGTAACACTACAAGTACTGTACGTGTACAGTATCGTAGTGGGTGTCTGATTGACCAATTTCAAGTGGCCACAGTCGACTGCTTTCGCCCTTGTCTACAAGGACGGACTGGACGACAGAACGCGCTGGTACGATAGTAAAGAGTATGATACCAGTACGACAATGTCGCAGACAGGATAATGTCGCGTCCCTAGAAAAACTAAGCGTATTAGTAATTAAAGAAGATTTACTCTCGGTGGTTGCAACCAAATTTGCCACGCGCGATATCATCCTGTCTGCGACATTGTCCTTTCACGCTCTTTATGTGTTTAGTCTACCGTAATTGTGTCTCAGTGGGGTTAACCGTGCGTATTGGCAATTTTAGCAGCAAGCAACCGGGATCCGATGTTTGGTCGCACCCACCCAAACTTTAAATCCATAGCTCACCCAAAGTTAACATATTTAAGACCTCCTTGCTTTTTTTTTTTTGAATCTCCAGCTCATCATCTATTGAAGATTAGAGAAAACAAAATAAAGGTTGTTGTTGAAGAGCCTTAGTAGTTTGAAGTTGGGTATTTTGTTCTGACTGGAGGTGCTCCAGTTAACGGCTTTCCCCGCCATACTGTTTCTCGCCCCAGGCAAAAAAGTCCCTAATAACGGGCTGCCGGGGTACATTCACATTGGCCGCCAGATAAGCGCAGATTTCTTGCCGCATTCTTACAGTACCGGTATTCCCCTAAGCCCTGTTTTCGGGTGCATAGCCTGGGGCGAGCACTCCTGCTGTTACTATCATAATCATATTATTATCATGCCGGTTCTTTTCCGCTGTCATGTTATCGCTGCATATTTCACCGCACTCCTCCAGATGTCAGATCGGGCAGCCTAAGCATCGCTATCTGATCGGGGCGTCTCGTGAAGCCAGGCCATTCTGTACGAGATCTTAGCATTGGCCAAGGCCTCAAGACATTGTTCAAATGCCCATGTGCCGTGCTCATTTCGGGGGAAAAAATCTGATACAACGCTATAAAAAGTTAGCGTGGTATTACGTGATTGTAGATACGGGTCCGAATCCCCCAATCATGTGCCGAGCTTGGTTAAGCACTGAATCCTGATGATCAAGTTTCTGCATCGGTCATCAAAGCAAAGTTTGGCATGGAATCGCTTACTCGTATGATACAAACAGCAGCCCTACTCAAGCTAATTTGGGTGCGGGGTAGTCTAGAGCATGCATATTTGCGGTGCATGGTTAAAGCCTAGTCTTCTCCAAGGCACAGTACGGTGCGCACACAACTAGAATGCTAAACTTGAAGCGCAATCTTCTCTGCCTACAGAGGTGTTTTTCCAAACCTCAATCTCAAGCTCTGGTTGAAGCTACGATCACCTACAGTACTAAAACTTGGTTTGTGTGCTTAGGGGATGTTACGGGATAATCCTTTACAATAACGATGCAATACAGACATCTACAAGGTTAGGCAACACATGCCTACAAGGGATTGCCGGGTTTGTTGAAGGTTGTCCCGGTACCCACAGGATAGCCACTAATCTTATCTCGCCTGAGCCGACATGTCAATGCGGGGGTGCTTCATAACTTACTTCGGTGTTTCGGGTCAGGTTGGCATTATGCTCAAAGATGCTTGTATTGAAAGACACACAGAGTAACAGACCCTCCAACCCCTCACCTGTGATTTACACCAGCACGGAACGAAGGTAGTAGTTTTTATGCACCCCCCGCGAAACAAGCCTGTGCGAGCATAAACCTCTCTACCACCCTGACCCCCCCCCAATGCTTCACTAGTAACAGAAGATAATCAGGCAATAGCTACTGTAGCTTAATGGAATAAGATATTACGGGGCGCAGTAAGGATACTAGCTACATGAGGGGTCTCCTCCCAAAGCCTTCTCTAGCTTCGGATTGGGATGGGTTGGATGGATATAGCAACCCTTGAGGCCCCTGATTTTACTGGGCATTCTAAGGCTTTCGGCCTCTGGTCTGGACAAACTACTTCGATGGAGTCAAGGCGTCGACAACCCAGGAGATGGACACCTGCTGTTAACAGAGATACATACCAACGGTTCAGATGACACTCAAGGAAACTTGTTGTCACCACAGCTTGCTCGAAAGTGAGGATGGTATACCAGTAGGGAGAGATTGTTGGTCGAGTTCACTACCTAATTAAGAGAAACATGGAGGGTATATACAGTGGATACATCTATATCCCATTTTAGTGACGTAAGGAATTACACGGAGCGCCAACCTCCACATGCAGGCTCGCTCGTGTCCGAATAGTGAGTAGGAAGCTAACTCTAAGCTACTTTTTCTCAACACAGTTGTTGCAATATCGAGTGATATTACGTGAAGCATAACCTACGCTAACCTTCGAATTGGAGTCTGCAGAAGAGGAAACGGCAGGATAGGGGCACCCTTGATCCGCCTGGAGCCCTTCTAAGGAGGGTTTGTGTCTTTTCATCTCGTAAAATCCTCATCGGGCTAGGCAGATCCCTCAAAGCCAAGGACTGCAGGTCGCCTCAAGGGGCATCAACCAAGATTCAATTCCTTTGGCTATCCAGAGCGTTTCATCCATATCATCCATAGCATCACTTCACTTCTCATCTCATCTTTAGCCGAGCTGTGGTATCAAATCACCCTCGGTGTTTGGGCTTTTCCCGTTCCTACCATGTGCATAAGGGTGCTAGATTAGCGTGGTCTGGATCTCTGCTCGGACAGCGGATTGGGCTGCAAGCCAAGAAACGCTGGCATCTCCTGTTTCCCCAGATGCTTTGACCACTCAAGTCAAAAGAGAAATCGAAAGAATTACCTTCGGCCCGATTGGCCTCGGATCACGGTGGAAGACCCAAGGGGGGCAGTGGCGGGGTACTCGTACGCTGCCTCGGTGGAAGGGAAATCCCCGATTCTGCTGTTTGGGCTGCCTACCCTTCAGCCCACAGTATGCACCCCCCAGAGATTTCGGCTTCATACAGTATTCTGCCGATGTTCCCTCCCCTCGCTTCTGGACCCTTGACTTGGGCGACTGTTATTGGTTTGATAAGAAGGAAAGGCCCCCAAGGACCGGTCCGAGCCCCGGAATGCAGGAATATTTTGAGGCAAAGAAATCTAATATGAGATAAGTCCGGACTCACGCCCTACCGTTGATCTCCGCACCAGATTCCCCAGTTGATTCAATCGAGGCCGGACTAGCATGCGCGCCACCAGCCGGAGCGGGGTGAGTTGAGTTCAGCATGTTCACGCGGTGCGTGAAAAAAGCACTGATTCCTCAACTTCTCACGATTCTCAAAACTTGGTAGCAACACCTGTCGTGAAACTCTTGAAGGTGAAGGCATGATGGGAAAATTTTTCCATTGGCATACTGAGGAGGGGCTGTTTTGGCGTTGGATACGAGTAAACCACTCCTTTCTCTTGCCGCCCGTTTTCCTTTTTCCTTTTTCCCCTTTCTCATCAATGATTTGGCTTACTGTGCAGTCGCCGGTACTTGTTATGGCTTTCAGATAGAATATGGTCGTCGTTGACGTTGTGGTGGCAGTATTGGTCAACTTGGGAGATGATATTGCATTCCTTTTTTACATTGCCCGCAGACCCAGTGGTTGCAACTGCGCTCCTAACCCTAATTTTGTGTGCTGGCAACACAACATCAACAGATCACGATTTTCATTCCAATCGCTCAGACAACCTTGGGAAGGAGTGAGCTGCCAATTGGTCTGCTTGAAATAAAATAAAACCGGCTCTAACCAAAACAATCCGATCGCACACCTAATTGGGCATGTATAAGGCAAAAGGGGAAATCACCGGAATCCAAGAAACCTGTTGCTGACGTTGAGCAGAAAAGCAGGTTGCCAGACAGAGTTGCAGCTCACAGTCAAAAAAGTAAGAGGCAAAAATGGCAGCTACTCCTAGGTTCTCTCACGGTGAATCACACGTCAGCATTCGAACAACCCGTTGATCCAAGTTATGGGGGGCCAATGGTTAATGATACCACCTTCGGGAGTGCTCGAGTACTCGAGTATTGGGTTATTTTATTCGGGCCTAGGACAGTGGTCCTGCATTCAGATAAGAATTTACGATTGGCGAACGTCTCCTTCAATGTTCAGACTGCGGATAGGGGATGCTGGAGCTCCGAACCCCGAGCCTTTTTTGATTGGAGGAACCTGCATACACTATGTGTATTATTTAATACAGGTATTATTAACTCATTCAGTCGAAACAAAGCGGCTAAATTACATTAGATAAAAAACACTTCGCGAGGAAGTAGGAAAGGTGTTTCGGGTACTGTATATTATTTGAACGGAAATAATTTTCCCTCTTATCTTCGATCATTCACAGTGCTCGGGGCTCAACTCCAGGGGTTATGATCTAAAACTGGGTTGCTATCGTCGCTTAGTCTCGATAGAAGCATTAGTCTGCATTTCCGGTTTTTTCGATGCCTTGAGCGGTTTGTTCTCGTTGGCTGATCTGGAGTTGGTTGCTGTTATGAGTTCCCACTCGAACACCAAAGGTGTGGTGGGGGAGTAGAAACCCGGACCTCCAAAGCAGTAACAACGCAGACTATTCTGACTACCCAGCGAAATTCCGGGAAAACCATTCGCGGCTTATTGCGAGAGAGCCCATTTTTTCTTTCTTTTTCCAATCTGCTTAGGGTCATTTCCCATGGCCTTTCTCAGCTCACGCCAGGTCTCGATCACTGCCCTGTTTTTCCGGGTCGTGCTCATGTATTCTGGTCTTCTGCATGTTTCCCTCAATTTTTCGTCCCTCAATTGGCTTCACATGTTTTACGAATATCAAACCACTAGTTGCAGGCTGCATAGAGGCGGTGACGGAAGCCTGCGCCGCTGTCTCGATAAGCCGCCAATAGCTGTAAAACATGTAGATCTGTGGAGTAGCAGTATCAGAGTATAGAGGGGTTAAAAGGAATCTTTTCCTCGTCCTCCCCCTCGCCCTCCTCCTCCTCCAATCCGTGAGACTTTTTGAACTTTTCCCGTGCTGCTCCTCCCTTCATTTATGGTAGTCCATATGAGGGAGTTACACCGCCCCTATTAACACAAGTTCCAGGTTTTAGGTGACCACAAGTTCCGTTATATTTCGGATCCCCCATCTTACTTTCTAAAAACTCTACTCCCCTCTATCATCTCGTGATTCCGGCCCACCTCATCTAAATTTGTTTCGAGCCCGTTTCCTCGCGTATGGTTTCATACACGTTGTGATGTTTACTACTCTTCATTGCAAGCCTGTGCAGGACATCAGGCGGGATGCACCTTTGCTAGATATGCACACAGTAGATCCAGGAACTGTAAGTTTGCTTTTTACTCCTTCCTATGCTTAAGTTAGAACTACCCAGATCGAGCGTTTTCAAAACCGCCAATCGCTGACGTGCCATGATAGGAGACAGATATTTCATTGCAAGCGATGGTACCAGGTCTATATGGACGCTGGGATAAGAGTGAAATGTTCTCACTGTCTCGGCCACTATGGAGTCCGCTCAGTAGGGCTGGAGCTCGTGCCGGCCGCTCAGTAGATCTTCCGAAAGAATCAGACCCCAAAGACTCAATATTCCACTCTACAGAAACTGCTTCGGACTCAACAAGAGTACCCGTCCCTATCAATGATATTTCAGGAACCGGCATCCCACGCAGCATCCTGTCGCATTCAGGGCCCAGAGGTGTTCGGGAGAGAACTACAACATCCTCCGGAGGTGTGGCAGAAGTAGTATCTTCGGCTTATCAATACCAAACCAAGTCGGTTTCTGCTGATCCATTCCCATTATTGAAGCAGGCAACTTCAATCCGTTCTTCTCTTGGGAACGGGCAAGAATTGAGCTCCGAAGGGAAGGCGCAGTACGGCCTGACTTCAGATCATTTCATGCCCCCAAAGGTGTCTATCAGGCCTTTATTAGCCCCCTCAAAGGGACAGCAGGTGACCCTAATACAATGGCACATTCCAACCAGGCAATACCCTCCCCGGGCTTGGGATTCCTCGGCGTCTGCAAAGCAGCACGATGGGATTGATCTGGACCCTCTGTACCATACCACTATTAACAAGTACTTTGAATGCCTTCAAACCTCGCCTCCAAAACTCAAGAACGACTTGATTGCCGGAAATCGTAGTTCTACCATCCCATCACATGGATTCTCCCCATCCTTAGCCAATAAACCATGGGTTTTCACTTTGTTCGGTAGGGCCTCGGCTTTTCACACATTTTCTCCCTTGAAGGCCGAGATTTCGCCTCTTCTTGGCGGTCCTGCCATTGAGGCATTCATCCATCCCCGTCACCGTACCTATTTCCACCGGTTCTTAAGGGAGTCGGTGTTGAAGAGGATTGAAGCCTCTACCGAGACCAGAGAGATCGCATGTGAAATTGCAAAAGGTATAAGGGCTTCTTCCGCATCAATGCCGTCGAATACTTATCCAAGACATTCATTAGATGGTGTGGCACTGGGCAACGGCAACGGGCACAAGATCGTGGATCTTGGGCAGAATGTTCAACTTGATATGCCTAACCTACCCATTCCCGCTCATGGCCAAAAAGGATCCGCTGTTGCTACCAGCATGACGGAAGAATCAAACACCGCCGAATTAATTAAAGAGTTGACCTCGACTTTTCATGAGAGCGATAATCGTGTAACTGAACTTGACCCAGATACCGAGTGTGATATCGCTGAGGTAGTGAGTAACCGTAATGGATATCTGGAATCAATTAAAATTGCGACTAACCATCTCCCGTATATTTTTAGACATCACCAAATCACCGCAGGACAAATTCGCTCCGATATATTGTTTGCCAGAGGGCTTCATTGTTCAAGACAAGCTCAATAAAAAGTGATTTCACATTCGTCGTTAAAGCAACCGCAAGCCCGCCAGTGAAGCGCAAGCACAACCCTAGTGAGGACAATACGGCAGAGGCATCACGCAAACGAACCAGAGACAACTCAGTAGAATCCAGTGTCGCCAGCCCTACGGACTCTGTCTCATCGAGACTCAGCATTCTCATCGACAACGCGGAACAAAGGCAAGCTAAACTAAACTCTCCGGGACGGGAATTGATTCTATCTCCTATCAATACCCAATGTGTCCAAGTCACCCAACGCCTAATTACCGAACCACTCTTGTCAAACTCAATCCCAGATTCCCCAGTTACGCCTACGTCCTTCACCGAATCTACCGCTCGGTCATCTACACATTCACTGAGCTCTGCTGGCACAAGTCTCACAGTTCCATACTCCCAGGCCTCTCCATCGGCCTCCCGCAAACTACTCATTGAGACGGCTTGGGAAGAGGAAGAGCAATTACGAGGTCGCCGGCCACGAAGGGTCCAGAACGAGAACAGGTTTCTCTGCGTCCCCGACTCCGGCTCGAGACGAAGTCGCTCCGCCAGTGCCATCGATTCAGAACGTCCAACCGAATACTCCATTGAGCGAACCCGCCGAAGGAGCCTGAGCACGTGTTCAATGTTGACAAAGTACGCACCAATGCTCCAACAACCCACCATCATCTCCACTCTCGAGTCGCAGAACCTCGAAATTGAAGAAACCCCCAATTCCTCAGGATCGTCTAGCTTCGTTGAGCCAGCCAAACTCGAAGATCCATTCATTTCTTCCGCACCAGCACCCCAAGCCACTCTCTCGGTCCCGGAGACTAAGCCAGAAGATACAAAGGACTCGGCACAAAAGAAGGGCTTCAGAAGAATCTCTTACCTCGGCCAATCAAAGTCGCACAAATCCTTCACCGCAAAAGTATCAGAGCCATCAAGCGCCGCAGTAGTATCAGAAACAGAAGACACCGCTAACAAGAAGAAGAAATTCCAAAAATTGAAAAATAGAGTTAAGGGAATCACCAAAAAAGTGAGCGACGCGATAAAGAAGGAGAAGTACTAAAAGGAAGCAAAAGTTTTCATCTCAATATGCATTTTTTGGTGTTTTTTTTTTTTTTTTTTTTGCCATTTCTCAACGGGTAGATTAAAAAAATTGCTTAAAGGAGTCCATTTCTTTTCTCTCGTCATTACCATTTCCATGTTTCGGCGTTTTCCTCATTATTTTTCCTATGGCATGTTACTCTTTCAATCACTGATGGGCTGCGCATTTGCATACGATATTGGGACGGCGTTGTTCTTCTCCCTTTTTAGTTTCTTCCTCTCTTTCTTTCCATTCTCTCCTTTCCCTCCACCTCACCATTTTCTTATCCGGCATGACAGGAAAGTGAAAAAAGAAAAAAGAAAAGAAAAAACCAACATTTTTGCCTTAAAAACTTCAGCATAAGAGGGATAATAGCACTGTTTTCTCTCTTCTTCTCTTTCTTTCCTTTTTCCTTTTCTCCCCCACTTTTTCCAGGACGTTCTTCACTCCACTCCACTCCATCATGGTTCTTCATCTAAATTGCATTCCAGAGGTTGGCATTGGTTCATTCCCTTTCATTATATCATATCACATTAAATGGCTAGGAGTTTGCATATATATTCGTTATAACTTATTCACTCACAATCATCATCATCATAGCACAGCATGGCAATTGCATGAGAATATATTACCATCACTCTCTTATTGTTTTGAAAAAAAAAGACGAATGAAGTAAGGATAACAAAACCCACTGTGATATTATGAAACTGCCAGTTCAAATTCCCCTGTGAACGTTGTCTCCCCCCTCCGGTAACGTAACTATCATACGTGCCCACCAACTTACCTGGTGGTGAGGCGGGCCCGGAGTGAGGCTGCGGGGTATAACCCAACCAATCGGATTCATCTGATAAAAACGGGAAGAGGGGAGGAAAAGAGAAAAAAAGAAAGAAAAAGGTACAAGTATCATACATAATAATAACATTATTATTATTATTATTATGATTATTGCAGTGCATTACGCTGCTTTAACCTTAAATTTATCTCTGTTTGCCCTTTCCTTACTTCCTGTACTCGAGTACGGTACGGTACAGCACTCACATCATTGGGAGCCCCGGCTGTAAGACACAGAGTTATTTACCGGCATGTTCTTGGTGGGGCAATTCTTGGTGGGGCAACACGGCTGGACTTGGTTCACCCCACTTGAGAACGGGGGGGGGGCGGTGTCGGTATACGAGTACAGTAGGGGGGATAAGTATCTCAAGGTGGCGAGCGAGTGAGGGAGGTAGGTAGGTAGGGAAGGCGGGCGGGCGGGATTTTGGTTTTATCAATGGGAGGGTGGTACGATACAGTACCGTACTGTACAGCGCAGTGCCGGATATGATGGGGTGAATGCGCCTCTCAGGCGTCGGGTGAGTGATTCGAGTGAGGGGTCGTGATGGTAGTGTGTGCGTGCGGGTGGGTGGGTGTGCGATGGTTTAAAAAAGGGTGTCTTGAGAAGTGGCTGGTAATATGGGAGAATGGAGATGGAGAGACTAGTTTGTGCAATATACCGGTGCTTGAGCAAAAGCCGGGAGAGATGGACTTGGTTTTTGAGGCTAGTTGGTCTAGTGTTAGGACGGAGTACCGTACTCGAGTACCGCCCGGGAGTGTTGTGGTTGGCTATGGGAGGGGGGTACTGTACAGTTCTATCACTCCGTTTTATTTTAATTTTTTAATTTTATTTTATTTCGGATCACCAGTGGGGGGTTTTCTGGTGAGCGCGTCTCCTTCTATTCTAGCTAGCTATGATACCTACCGGTATTGCTACAACACTTCTGCGCAGGTTCGAATGTCAGCGGTGGCAAATGCACGAGTAGTGCTTCAATCGCGGCGACGAGCTCAATATATCGCGCGGCCAGAAGAGGAGGGGGGGGAAACCAGAAGTTTACCGGGATGAGCATCGGAAAAACCTCTATATGGACAGAAAGAAGGACAAAACCGGAGAGGGTGGTCTAGCGGAAGTGTTTACTCTTGAACATATCCCGCGCTCGTCATCGCCGCCTTACATCCGGTCGGGTGCAGCAGTATGTTACAATGTTGTACTGTACATAAAAGCCTTCTGCTCACCTACCTCCCGAGAAATCTACAAATTCACTACCGGTATGATACTTCCACCACAGGCGCTCGCGGAGAGTACGGTACAACTTCATCGACCGAGATTTGTACCGTAGTAATTCAGGAGTCAAAACTTCAAGCCAAAACAATAGGGCCGAGGGTTGAGCCAACATCCGAAACATCGAACCAAAAAAAGAAGGTATATGCACTCAACCCGACCAGCCACCCTTCCTTCCTTCACAAATATCAGCGAGCTGGTACTATCCTACTCTACCCTCTCATAAGGCCCCAGTTCGCCACGCGGAGGCTCCAGTTGAGTCGAGTCGAGCTGGCCGTCAGGAAAAAGTCCATTCCACCTACGGAAGCCACTATTTTGTTCCGGGCCAGCCTTGTGCACGTGGTGACGTTGATGTTTATATTACAGGAACACCGGTAACACGCCGAGGGCCCTACGAGATCGGTGCTGGCGATATCGATGGGGGATTGAAAAGTTTTCGTGGCGCTCTCTAGGTGGTAGGTTATTAACACTCTGTGGTGGGTTGAAACTGGGGTTTCAGAGATGTCTTTCTTTCTCTCACCGAAAAAAAAAAATGTCACCAGCGTCAATAGCATTGTGGTTGGATGGGGATGGGTGGGGTAGTCATAATATATCACTCGATTGGATTTGTGCTCGAAAAATTGAGTGGAAAAGTATGATGGAACTTTTAATCAATAGTGGGAACGGGTTATGTACTCTGCTCTGTTCCTGATGTCATAACCCCGGTGCTTCTTTGGGATGAAAGGAGAGCGAGGGCGCCGGGAAAAAGAAGGAAAAAAGAGGAAAATAAAAAAAACCGCGTCTTCAAAGCTATGATGCCAACTGCGGTGCAATGCGTATCACACCCACGGGCCCTCTTGCTATTAAGATGTCCCGAACCTGCTCCCCCTATACCCAGATCATTTAAAATCACTACCGATACCACACGATACAGAACGACTGCCACTTCATCCGTTTCTCCGGATTCACCCGAGCCCCGGTAAGTGACCACACAATACAGAATTTTTTCCAATCCACATCTAAGAGCTCCCCCGCCCGCATAGAAGAACTTGACCTACCCCTCCAGTAGGTGAAAGAATAAGAATAGGATTTCAGCCTCTCACTCCCAAAGATCGATCAAGTTAAAAATAGAGGCAAAAGAGTTCAGCAACCGGGATTCCCACATGGTCACCCACTGTAGTACTAACCGGTCGATACGATGCTTGTTTACCGCAGAGCGGACGGGATGCGAAATTTTCATCGTTCTGTGGCCGAACACATTTGTATGAGTTTGCTCCAGGTATTTAACGGGATTTCTAGGAATTACCCCATCTAGAGTTCGAGAAGTGGTCCTCGGGAAAATGTCTCAAACCATGTTCAAACAACTGCCAACTCTACTCCAAGAAAGCTCTACCTCAAGCTGAGCCCGTCGCTTCTCGGTAACTGTTACCTATGGTTTGCCTCGAGAGAGCTTGTAATTTGAAACTTTGCCAGGCGCTATGAGTTGAGCTGTAAACCAAGAATCACCTAAGTTATGCACCGTGTGGCTCTGTCCAGAATTTTATTTTCTCCTTCCCTTAAGCCTTGGTCAGCGCTTCCAATCTAAAGAAGCGCAGAATGGAAGAGACGGAGCACAATGCATAACGTATCGCACATGACTGGCGCTATGTTGTACTCGAGTATGCTAGCTTTTCTACTTGTTATTCGCTTAACTTGCCGCCATTTTAGGCAGCCCAGCCCGAAATCTCAAACTACACTCAAACTATCCCTTGCGATTTATCAGTTAGCCATCCATAGCCAGGCCAAGCTAATAACTTAAAGATTTTGAGAGCAGAGAGGAGCAAGTATTGAGAGTTCCTTCCTCTTCCCTCTGACACCTTATAGTCGATTAGCTGGAAAAAAAGGAGAGGCACGGATATTCCCAACCTAATCTCAATCCACGAATGTACATAAGTTCGTTGCGTGTAGCATTGGCAGTCCTCAACATCGAAAAAACAAGGGAGAAAAGAACCTCTCAGAAATTGCTTTGCTTTGTAGATAATACGTTCGCCCTAATTGCGCCCTCTTCCTCTACACGCTGCATCCCTCTATAGCACTTCTCCGTAGCTTTAAGTTCCTACTCCACACTCTCCACTCACTACTATCTCACGTCTCCCTTCTCCTGCACAAACGTACTATTATCTGCCCCAACCCCCCGATATTAGTAACTCCCCCTCCTAGCAACATACCCATCCTTTCCTTCTGGTTGTCGGATAGACATGTGCCTTGATCGGGAGGGTCCGCAGAAACCCCAACGGTGGGAAAGGGTTAAAGGGTTAAAGGGCAAACGAAGCACAAAGATTTCAAAAAGTGGTTCCTGAGGGCTTACTTGTTCCCTGTTTTTTTGTTTCTTTTTTAATGCCTCCTATGATACATCCACAGCCAAGGTGGCTGAACTCCCAACCTTCCTGCTGGCTTTTTTTTATGGCTGGTCTTTTAGCCACTAGTTAGACTATCAGCTCAGGTCAATGATATATCCCCTCTTCCAAATTTTGGCACTCGGAGAATATCATTTAGAATATTTTATTTCATCTCACCCACCTGTGAGGTAGGCAAGATGGGTATCCGGTTAGCATGAAGGCCGGGGGGTTAGTTAAAAAAGAGAAAAAATATCTATAGTCTGTTCCTTTATCTTTAAGCCTTGAAATGAGCACCAAGCTGCGAATAAATAATCTGTGTGTGAGCTTCCATTAAGGCACAGAACATAGGTTACCAAATTTCTCGAAGCCTGCGCTACACATTTTCAATCTCCTGCTCTTTATATAGCCTATATCTGCCTTGATGATCCATGGGGAGAGATCAATATATCTACTCCAGTAACGAACACAAGGAGCTCAGGGACATTAGTCTTTTTTTATACCTTAAGCCCTCATGAAGACAAACAGGACTGAGGTGGCGCCATCCTCCGGATTTAGGGTGAGCGAGCATGGCATCGACAGGACTCAGAGGTGATTAAGCATTTGTTGCCGTTGTAGTGATCCGTTCCCTGAGAACCAAGTATCGTAGTCATACAGATACGCTCAGCTTCGCCAGAAACAGCTTCGGGCAGTGATCCGCCTACCACGGCTGGCAAGGGTAGGGAGGAGTAAGGGGAGAGGGGGTAAAGACATTGTAATCACATCTAGGCATTCCAGATTGCCTTCTCGGGTCGTAATTTCCTCTGCAAAGTAAGGAGCGCCTTTGTCAGAGCCGGGCACAGCACCTAATATACCTCTAAACGCCTATCCCCCCCATCCTCTACCTGATCCTCCACCTCAGTATTCTCTAAGCAGCTGCAGGTGCTAGCTCTCTAGAGTTTACTTAAAATAAGGTTTCAAGTTTAAACAGCCCTTCTTTCCGGAATTCTTGCATTTATTGAATCCCGCACATAATAACCACATCATGACCTATACTCCATGCCACAAAGGTCTACTAAGCATATGCTGTGACTACACATAACTCACCCGTTGGTCTCATGCTATCGGCCATTGTGAGTTAACCAGAGGCAAGAGCGTGTGAGTCAGTAAGGTAGATACAAAGAGTGATCAGCCCTAGAGGACTTCTGCCGGCAACAAAGCTCTACAGTATATCAAGAGTCTTTACCATCTACATACAGAACAGGAGGAGCCTCGGAAACCAGTGGGGAAGTATGAGAATAATAATATTTTAGTTTTGGATCTGATAAATCCTACTCCTACGTATGATAACTGATTGAGCCGCAAATACCATCATTCACTGTCTTGAATCTGGAGTTGAAGATGCTATGCAGGCTCTGGGGCATCTGGTTTACATAATATGATAGTGAAATCAAGGTAGTATAATGATACAACCACAGTAGCAACTTAGTACTATAGCTGTGGAAGCTGCACGAACGACGAGCCTGGGAAGCCGTCTGGTGAGATATGGGAAGGACCTCTATGAACGAGACTGAAGATCCCTATGAGTTTTGAGAAGTAGTAAATATTAGATCCTGGCACATTCTAGCTTTTCCAGGTGGGTAAATATCTAGAAGATGAGGTATTGATTCTAAATCGTCTAGGCAGCACAGAGTGTAAGGTAAATAGATGTAGGCGGATAACCGTAGAGCCGAGCCTAATTTTTGCGAATATACAATTCTTCAATAGTGGGACTGTGGGAAGCAAAAGACATATCTAGAGGTTTAGAGGACAAAAGAGTTCGGATTCGTCGTGCAAGATATGTGCTTCTTTGCAATTGAAGTTCAGGGACCCCAGCAAATTCTGCAATTGACTGCTCGAAGAACCCACCCCAATGGCAAACCTAGAAACCGATCTTTGCCCTGAACAAAGATAGCGTTTTTTTTTGTCAAATACCAAACACCCCCTCCATATCAACATTTTATTTTGAGAAATTTATATCATACTATAAAAGTGACATGCCGAACAAGCCTTCAATCACGAAATACCTATACAAGCTACCCATAATAGTTGGCCAAACCGGACGTCTAAAACCGGCCTTGAGGAGAATCGGGTTTAAGCCCAGCTCCTTTCTCGCACTACCAAGATCGTCATTAATAAGCGAATTCGGGCAGTGGATAAGGATCACGCAATCACCGTCATTTCAAGCACGATAGAACGTCCCCTCAGGGAGAAATATCGCCGCGCCGGTGCAAATACGACAGTGTTCATCGGCCAAGCACAGCAAGATTGTCACATACTTGTAAAAGGACAGCAAATAAGGCGGGGGCAAACAAGCCCCCAGTCCAAAACCCACTGGACTAATGAATAATTTGATTATCCTAGAAAAAGCGTAAACCGCATCCGCAATACGCGGTTTCCTTGGGAACTACAGAGTGTAGGGAACCCAGATGTCGATACATAATTAGTTATTTGTTGATGTGTTTGCACTCCCGAAGGTTACCCCACTGGTAATCTCAGCTCAATAGAGAAGCTTCGTAAAGGTATTGAAGCACAGTATTGTACTAGTACATGGCGCACCGACATGCCGAGTACTGTATAATGCCTTATCGTCCGCAGTACTTCCCCCCTTATTTGAAGAACCTCTCCCCACAGGAAAAACACAATATACCACACTAGAAGCCCTCATGAACAGCAAAAGCGTTTGTTTTGATTTGTCAGCATTTTAACGTGGTATCAATGATCTGGGGCACTCTTTTCCATTAACTTTGCTTTTGCTTGGTCCCTTGCAGAAGGAGATGGGCTGGTCCCGAAGAAGGATAAAGAAGGGAAGGTGTGGATTGCCTTCAGGCCAGATTCGGCTATATGCGATAAGCCGTTGGGTAAGCCGTTGCCACGTTGCTAGGGTAGCTCGGATTCTTTGAAGAAAAAAGAGGAAAGAGAGAGAGAGGATACTCGAGTACTGTGGGGTAACACCGGCAAAGGCACTGGCCGTACCGGTAATATATTGATATAAAAGATCGGAAATGGCAAATGTATCTGGGCAATTGGAAGTCTTCTAAAGCTCCTTGGCCACGATACCGATACAGGGTTGATGCAGAAGTACCATTTTGTATTTATGGGCGAGCTCGACCAGCTATTTCCTCCTCATAATGGGTTGGCCGGGTTTTCTGGCATATGAATTTGTGGTCCATCTGCTTACTAACGGACCTCGGGCCAACACACTCTCAGCCGCCAGAAAAACATTCCCCCCAACACACCATCCCCAGAGCTCTCCTAACAACCCTCCGAAATCCCACGCCTCAACCCTCCTTGATAAAATAAACACACACCATCGATTAGTGTGGCGAGCAAACCCCCTTCCTCACCTTCCTCTTCAACCTCACCTTTTCTCTCTTCAACCCCCTTACTTTCACTGCTTTGACAAAGGATAGTTGAACGGCAAACCCCCTCCCCCTCCTCACAACTCAACCAGCTCACCAGTTTGATCTAAAAAAAACGGTCAACAACCATGTCTTTCCTCGGCGGCGCTGAGTGCTCAACTGGGCGCAATCCTCTTGCTCAGTTCACCAAACATGTTAGCAAGGACAAGAGCCTCGAGAGGGACCGCTTAGGTAGTCTCCCTGTGGGGCCTGAGGTTGGTGGCCTGCGAACAGTTGGAGTCGAGATGGCGGGCGCAGACAAACAGGTCAGTATTCATTACTAGAAACTTAATTATCTTGACCTAAAAATTTTGGCTAATGATGACTACAGATGATGGATGAATTCTACAGCCAACAATCTAGAGCATCTCCCTTCGCCTTCGAATCAATGCAGCGAGAGCTCTCAGATCTGCAACATGGACCAGCGCCCATGGCAGGCCAACCGTGGGCTTCCGAGTTTGGGCCCCAGCAAGCCATGAATCCTCAAGAACAAGCTATGATGGAGGCCGCGTTTGCCTCCGGAGGCGAGTCTGGCGGGTTCAGCACAGCAGAATTCGCTCGCTTCCAGAACTCCTCTCCCTCTGGGGATATCCGGATGGCGTCACCAGCCCCGACCCAAGCAGCCTCGACTCCCTATTACCAACAATTCCGCGGATACAATAATTTCAACCAGGGGCTGCCATTCCAAGTCCACCAGCCGATGATCCAGCAATTACAGAGGCAGAACCAACAACAGGACCTGAAAGGCAAGGGGAAACAGGTCGTGGAGTTATCGGATGAAAACTGGGAATCCCAGTTCAAAGAAATGGAGGCCATGAATAAGACCTTGGATGCGGACGATCAGGCAAATAAGGATATCGAGGCCGAGCTAAACTCTCAGCCAGAAACCATGTATGGCGATTTTCAGTCGGTGTGGGAGGGGATTCAAGCCGAGACTGGCGGTGCTGCCTTGAATGGGGTGGACTGGAACAATGAATACGACACATCAAATCCCTGGTCCGCGGAAGCCTCGGCCACAAACTCTATGCCCAATCTTGGGGAATATCTCTTCGAGTTGGATAACCCATACCTGGTTCATGAAGATCCATTCTCGGAAGGAAAAAGGCTTATGGAATCTGGTGGAAATCTTTCCTTAGCAGCACTCGCCTTCGAGGCAGCCGTTCAGAAGGATAAGAATCATGCTGAGGCCTGGGCAGAGCTCGGAGGATGCCAGGCCGCAAACGAAAAGGAAACACCAGCCATCCGGGCCCTGGAGGCAGCGCTGAAACTTGACCAAAATAATCTCGGTGCCTTGATGGGTCTCGCGGTATCTTACACCAATGAGGGATACGATTCAACGGCATACTCCACATTGGAACGCTGGCTCGCAACCAAATATCCTCAAGTAACCGAGCAAGCTCCTCCTGCACCTGCCTCAACACTCGATCGGATGGCAATTCACGAGCGAGTTACGAACCTTTTCATCCAAGCGGCTCAACTCTCCCCGGAAGGGACGGCCATGGATTCAGACGTTCAGGTCGGTTTGGGTGTTTTGTTCTATGGCGCTGAGGAGTACGACAAAGCCGTCGACTGTTTTTCGGCAGCATTAACATCTACCTCGACCGGTTCTTCGTCGCCCGAGCACCTTCTATGGAATCGTCTCGGTGCAACACTTGCCAATAGTGGACGATCGGAAGAAGCCATCAATGCATATGAGCGAGCCTTGACCATAAACCCCAACTTTGTCCGTGCGAGGTATAATTTAGGAGTATCATGTATCAACATTGGATGTTACGAGCAGGCAGCAGAGCATCTCCTCGGCGCCCTCGCCATGCATAAAGTTGCAGAAGAGAAGGCAAGACAAGACTTCAGTGAAGTTGGACTCGACCCCGCTCGCATCGTACAGAACCAGAGCACCAATCTCTTTGATACCCTCCGACGTGTGTTCAGTCAGATGGGTCGTAGGGACTTGGCAGAGCTGGTGACCAATGGCATGGATATTGATGTTTTTAGGTTTGTCTCCTTTGCCCCTTCCTCCTTCTCACGAACAACACCCATTAACGTAGGTTATAGAAAGGAGTTCGAATTTTAGACAAGGGCTGGCAATCGAGAGGTGCGCACTTTTTGCCGATGGCGGAGGCGGGTTGTTACTTTTTTTATCTACTTTTTGCTTCTATATTCTACATTGTTGTATACCTGCATGGTACGGAGAGTTTCCTATTAGGCGATATGGCTAGGTTCATAAATGTGGTCGGTGGCGTGGAGCTATAACCAGTACGACATAAGATTTGCCGTTTTTTCAAGCAGAATAAACCAAAATGGATGAATACGCCCGAGTGAGCAGTCATGATTCCCAAAAAGCGAGTGAGGAAATGTGATTCAGGGAGGGGTTCTAACATCGGGAAGACGATACCGGTAGGGACCCTAGTCTGAAGAATAGGGATACCCATTTTAAAGGGGGTGCGTGCCGTGACTTTCGAAGTTAGCTGCTATTGTTGGCCGCCAAGCCGAATTCGGTCCGCGAAGAAGGAAATGAAAAAACAAAAAAAAAGGGAAATATCCTTATCATACAAGTACCAGAGAGCAATCTTTTCTCCTTCACGCCTCCAAAACCTAATTTACGACGGCCCCGTTTCAAGTACCGATATCCATACCCTTCATAGAAACCTCCAGAGAGAGAAAAAGCATGACCACGGAGAAGCCCCTGTGTTTACTCGAGTATCCAACAACGTTCCGTGCGGGACCTACCCCAGCAACCAAGTCTTGGCGTAACCCCACACAGCTCCCTGGCACAACTTCCCTCCCTTCCTCCTCCCTCTTCCCCCTTTACTGCAGTCCCTTCTCCCCTCATCGTGCCAGAAGGTACATAACTTGCACATTCCAACCCGCATCACACCTCATCTCATCCATTCCAACTCACCCCTCCATTCTTTTTCTTCTTTCCTTCTTCTTTCCCTCTCTCCTTCACACCTCCGCTTCATCTCTGGCAGACAACAATAGCAAACAAGAAAGTATTATCACACAACCAACATCTAGTCACAATGGCACACGTGATGGAACACCCAGACACTACAAACCCCACGGCTTTTGACCCGTACTCAACAAATGATATCTTCCTCCTTACAAGCTTGACCTCGGGGTCTTCCGCTATCATCACGGCAACCAGTCGTCTTGAGCATCTTCTCAAGTCACATAAGATTCCGTTCAAGCCAGTAGATCTGGCTACGGATGCACGTGCCCGCCGGATTTGGTCGAGCAAGGGGAACGGTCGTAGACTGCCTGGTGTAGCTAGAGACGGTGAGATCTTGGGTGTAAGTTGCCTTTCCAGACATGTTGTCGTCTACAGTTGGGAATGTTTTGGCTAACAAAGAGGGCCATAGAACTTTGAAGAACTAGAGGAATGGAACGAGTATGGAGAGCTCAAGCAGAGGCTTGGAATTAAGAAGACCAAGAAGAAGAAGAAGACTGATGGCGAGAAGAAAGAGAGGGAGGGAAAGAATGCTATGGACGGGAGCACAAGCGGGCCAGCTGCTATGGTTGGGTCGAAACCAAATGCTGAAGCTATGGTTATCCCCGACAGTGCTGCAGGCAGTGGTGCCGCCGTTGCTGCTGCTGCTGCCGCCGCCGCCGCGGTTGCGGCGGGCATGAAAAAGGGTAAGGACCTAAAGAGTGCTGTCGAGGGAGTTGAGGGAGTTGAGGGCAAGAGTGGGGTCGAGCCAGTCGTTGAAATCAAGGGCAATATCAACATTGATGCCGAGGCTACGGCTGGTGATGGGGAGCCCACAGAAAAAGGGAAGGAAGTTGCTAAGGAAATCAAGGCGGAGACACCTGTTCAGGTAGTTGAACCCGTTGCCAAAGAAACTGTTTCTGAAGAAAAGGTTGCTGAGCAGAAGGAAGAACTAAAGCCCGAGCCCACCACCACCGAAGAGAAGGTCGTCGAAAAGGAGGGGTTGAAGCCGGAACTTGAGGAAGTTGCTGAAAAGGAAGGGTTAAAGTCCGGATCTGTCATTAAAGAGAAGGCCATTGAGAAGGTTGGGCTAGAACTAGGGACTGAAGAAGTTGCTGGGGGGGCAGGACCCGGAGCTGGGGCTGTTTCAGGAGAGAAAGTTATTGCGAAAGAAGGACCGATAGCCCAAACTGTTCCCGAAGAGAAATTTGGCGAAAATAACGAACTAAAACTAGAGGCTGGGGAACCAGTCGAAACTGAAGAATCAAAGGGGCTCAAAGAACACACGGCTCAGCCTGAGAAATTCGAACAAACTCCCGTCGAGAAACATGAAACTATCAAGGAACCTAAGGAGGAGAAGATTCTTAAGAGAGAAGAGCCAGCCGCGGAGACCAAACCTGAAGAAACCCCTACCGAAGCCAAAGAAGACCACGTGAAGGCTGAACCTGGGGAGGAAGTTGAATCCAGGGAAGAGAACATTGAGCCTAAAGATGTCGAGGGGGAAACTGAGCTTAGGGCTGAGGCAGGAGTTGAGGAAGCCACTGAGGAAGTGAAAGCCTCCGAGCCCAAGCCGGAGATAGCTGTCGAAGAAGTCAAGGAGATTACGGTCCCTGAGCCCGCCAAGCCGAACGTCGAGGAAGTCAAAGTGGAGAATGTCACTGTAGCTAGGGAGCTGAAGGTGGCGGAGGTCGAGGAGAAGGGGCCTACTAGGGCCGGGAAGCCAAAAGCCGAGGTTAAGGAAATCAAGGGAGAGGAAAAGCCTGCTGAGACCGCTAAAGAGAGAGCTCTTGAGCAGCCAAACCCTACACAAGTCGGGGCCGAGAAACTTACCGAGACCAAGGCCAAGACGGAAAAGTCTCCGACACCCAAAGAACCAGCTTTCTCGAAGCCTGTTGCATCCGAACTAGCTAGAGCGACACCAACCCCTATCCAGGCATCAAAGCCAACCGAAGCATCAAAAGTTGCCGAACCGCAACGACCCAGATCTGAGCCCACCGACACACCTACCCCGGATTCCCCTCAGCCCAAGGAAAAGTCAGCAGTAGCAATAACCGAAGAAGTTCTTGAAAAGGGTAAGTCATCCCCACCTTCCTCACAAACCGCAATCAAAAAGAAAGTCCCCCTATAATGAACTCACTGAAGACATTACCCTTTCTTCAAGATACCAATTCTCCCACTCCTTCCCCCACGGTGCGATCCCAAGACTGAAGAAAATACCAAACTGGGAAATGGATAAACCATAATTACACATAATAAAAGGAACCCCCACTAATTTTTGAAAACGGCTTCCCGTGGTCGGGAACTTTTTCTGTTTTGCAAAATCATAAAGGCAACCCACGCAGGACCAGATTCAGGAAGGGACTTTTGCGAATCCTTAGGATCAAAATACATAATTATCGGACGACCAGAGGGAGGAGTTTGTACGTCGCCAGGAGGCAGAGTTATCGGAGCCAGTAAGAAGGTACGGATAATGGTACCCTTGGAAAGGATTTGGGGGAGTGTAGGATTGCAATATGAGACGGAGGAACTAGGGTGTGTGTAGGATAATAATTGGCGATATGGCAGTGGGCACGGCGTACGGGATGGGATGGGATGGGAAGGGAAGATGCACTATCTAGCGGCTGGTCCGGGTCTCTCTTTTCTCTTGTGTTATCTTTTGCTTAACGTACTTTTTGTTTCCCTCACTTTGCCTCATATCTTATCACTGTTTTTCATTTTTCATTTTTTCTTCAATATCCTCTTTTCTTGCCTCAGCTGCGGGCACGCACTTGAGTTCACAATATCCAAATTCGTTTTAGTTTCCCATTACACATCCATTTGACCCGATTCAATTCTAATAATACTTGCAGCACTCTTTATCGTACTGTACATGTACAGTTTGTCTGTTTTCATTTATTTACCTAATCCTTTTCTTTGTAGGAAACTCTCGATCTTCAGAGTAACGTAGAGTAAAGTTAGTTAGCTACATCTGCCTATCTCCAGCTACAGTGTAACGTAATATAATACTCAACCTACACCATACTATACCACTACACTATCGTATCATACCAATTTTAATGCATTTCCATACAATCCAATCCATCCACCCATCCATCCAGGATGCAGCGATGGGGAGGTGAGTGAGGGGACAGAAATATGACACATACAACTCGTTAGGTAAGCAAAACAGGAGACAAGACAAGACGGCTTGGTATAGTATAAGTCAAACTTCCCATGAAAGAAGGAAGGGATATATAAGAACGAAAAGAAACCACGCTGTGCACAATGACAAGTAGTAAAGTAAAATGATAAAGGAGGAAATTTTTTATGTAAACCCAGCCAGTCGTCGAATGTGAAAAGGTGAAAAGGTAGAGCGAGTAGAGTGAAGGAAACTAAAAACAAAAACCAAACAGAAGATGGAATGAGGTGGAAAAAGAAACGGGTTATAATAATAATACTAGTAATGCAGACCACCCAACCCTAGATAGAAAGATAAATGGACAAAACCGGCATAAATCAAACTCAAACTCAAAAAAATTCCAACAACATTCAACAAAGAAATAAAGAAGAAAAAGCAACCTCAAGCCACCCCATCAATCGACCCATTCTCACCCTTCGACGTTCCAACCGCCATAGTAGTAGCCATGCTCCCCGTCGCGACCCCATGGGTATTTCCAAAACCCTCGTCTTCATAATCGCTATGTTCCTCGACGAGCCGGACGTGCTGTCCGATGCTAAACTCGCACCTGAATCCTAGGTACTCGACCATGCCGCCAGGTTTGCAGTCCTTAAATAGGTAAACCACGTCGCCATCGTAGATCCTTCCGATCCGGCCTTTGTGCTTCTTCTTTCCATTCAGGATGACGCCGTTGGTGCCCTTGACGGAGTACCAGGCTATCATATTATCTGCTGGCTGGAAGTTGTCCTCGTCCACGTCACGGTCAGGGGGTGAGAGCTGGAAGGCGATGTGGTATTTCGATATGCGAATGTCCGTCTCCGTGTGTGTGCAGTTTGCGGAGCGGCCGATACTAATTTGGTGTCTGTTCAGGGAGATGGTTGAGTGCGGGATTGAGCCGGGCATGGGGACCAGGCGGCCCCAGGGAGTTGTTGGGACAGCAAATTGGCGGCTGTGATAATGACCAAAGTTTGTTGGTTGGGTGGGGGGCAGGTTCTCATCTGCGAGCATGGCCGCAGGGGTGGTAGGGGGTGGGGGGATGTTGGAGCTGAAGAGGGAAGCGGGAGTGTAGTATTCCACCGCAGCCTGGGATTCGAATGAATCGGGTTGCGGGCTTGGGTGGCGGGAGCGTTGATGTGGAGTCGGGGTAATTTGGCGGGCAGCAGTCGGGGTAGGGCTATCATCCCTATCATTACTACTATCGCCATTCATATACCCGTTGGCTGCTAGTGGTGTTCCCCGGTTTTGGTCTTGCTGGAATTCCGGGTCGGTAGGGGAAGGGGTATCTTTCGGGGAGGGTGAATGGACTTTGAGTTTTCCGACCATTGCTTCAGCACCGCTAAGGGAACCGCCGCTGACGCTTCGACTGATGGAACCGGAGCGGGCGCCCTTGCGTGGCTTAGTGACGCGCAGTTCATCGTATTCGAACGGCTCGTGGGCCTGGGAGGAGGGGACAAGTCCTTCTTCGACCTGTCGCGCATTTTCTGAGATGTCATTGCCATCCGAGAACAAGGAGAATCTGTGGTCAGGAAAGACGCCAGAGCTCCCTTGAATAGAGATACCTGGAGGAGGTTCGAACATCCTGCGTGATCCACGATTAGACTCTGCGTCTCCAAGTGATGCGAAGGATCCCTCAGAACTCCCGCTGTCGAACCTGACAGCGGGCAGCATTTCACCCTTGAAACTTAGGCTGGTGACAGCCTTGCGGAGCTGGACGTCCTGAAGTTCTTCACGCTTGGGTGTCTCGATCTCCTCGCCCTCACTGTCTTCCTCATCATTATCACTAAGCTCATCCTGCTCAAGCTTGTCGGGGCCAGCTCTGAATTTGGGTCTGGTATCCGGTCCCTGGACCATCATCCACTTCTCCTGTTGCTTCTCGACCTTTTCGAAGCTGCTGATGGCGTTGGCTTCTTCGTCATCTTCGTCCGGCACTTCGTCTTCATCCTCTTCTTGGACTTCCATACTGGACTGTTCCTCGCTCCCACCTGCGAGCCAGGGGTGTCTCAATGCTTCAACCTCCATCATCCTCATTCCTGGGTTAACTTGTAAAAGCCGCCCGATAAAGTCCTTTGGCTGATGGGAGCGGGCCCCCAGCTGCTTCTCGAGAGGAGTCACATCGAGTTTACCGGAAAGGATGATCTTCAACATGTCGTCTTGGCTCTTACCTTGGAATGGAGCACTCCCTGTGAGCAACATGAAAATTACACAGCCGAAGCTCCACATATCGACGGCTTGGTTATATCTCCTCCGCTGCTTGGCTCCCCGGCCGTCCTCACGGCCAGCTTCCTCCCTCGGATTACGCTTTCTCTTCATACTACCAGCTCCCTCGACAAGGGCACTTGCATAACCCGGGAAAACTTCCGGGGCAAGGAACAACATTGTGCCACAGAATGTTTTGAGGAACGTCTCTTCGTTTTGGACCATTTTGGCAAGTCCAAAATCCGATATTTTGACCTGAATAGGGTCATCACAGGCGAGAAGGATGTTGTCTGGCTTAAGGTCACGATGGGAGATCCCCATGCCATGGACGTACTCGATTCCACGCAAGACCTGGCGTGAAACCTCCTGAGCCATAGGTTCAGGGAGTGCTCCGTGTTTCCCCAGATATTCATTTAAGTCACCACCTTCCATGAGCTCCATGAAGATATATATGTGGAAGCGATCTTCATGGCAATCGATATACGAAACAATATTGGGCTAGCACGAAGGATTAAAAGTCGCTCTCCACTATGATCATCATATCATCATCGATACTTAAGGTACTCACATGATTTAGTTTTTCGAGAATCTCAACTTCCTTTCGCACTCCAAGTTGTCTATCACTGCTCTGGGCAAATGCTCGCTTCTGGATTGATTTTACAGCATAGGCATCACCTGTTCGTCTGTCGACGGCTCTCCTGACAGTGGCAAAGGCACCTTTTCCAATAATGGCTTCGAACTTATACCTTTCTCCACCATCCCATCCTTCGTTACACCTCACGGCCTTCGCCGTATGGCGACCCTTTCCCTGGCCTCTAAAGGGATCTCGCAAATCCACGGCGGGAGGGCGAACAGGTGGCCGGGTTGGTTTTTGAACGAGTTTGGGGGGTGGAAAAGGTGGTGGCGGTCCTGGGCCGATGCCAACATTTGCAATGCTAGACTCGCCCCCGGGAGGGCTCGGAACCCTTTCCGATGCAAGTCTAGTACCATCTTGGGTCGGAATCCGAACAATAAACCTCAAGAGCCTCGGACCAGGAGCAAGATGAATCACACTTCCTGCGAATAGCGCACGTTGGTTATCTGTGCTCTTTCCGCCATCCGCTCCTAAGCCACCGAGTTTGACATCATCGACCCAAGTCCCATTAGTAGAGGAGTCGTGCAACATTAACACGCCTTGGGCATTCTGATATATCCGAAAGTGGAGATTAGAGACCCGTCGGCTTTTGTTTGATTCCGAAAAAACAACGTCACAACGAGCCGGATTTCTCCCAAAAACAAAACCAAGTTCCGGATCCTTGGGGCCCGGGGAAAGCCGGAGAGCGATATCTAGCCCAGAGGCCTCAGGCTCGCCTTGCTGATTAGGAGCAAGCTGGGTCGACTGCTCTTCCTCATCCTCATCCTCATCCTTGCGTTGACTAGGCTCGGGCGTTGTTGATTGACGACCGACCTGGGCAGCTGGGATACGTAGGACGACACCTGGGTCTACCTTGGCTGTCTTTTCGACAATGGAGTAGGCAGCCGGCGAGCTCGGGTGAAGTAGGCAAAGGACCCCCGCGAGGTAATTACCATGAACGGTTGAGGGCGCGACCCCATTGTGGACAGGAAGTGGTTGGGTAGCGGGCTGAGTAGCTTCTTCGTCCATTGCCGACATTGCCTGAATTCTGTGGAAATTATGACGGGATCAGTTCTTGTTCGAAGACTTTCAAAAGGAAAAGTGCAACCGTGACCAGAATTGAAGATCTGTACTCGCGGCGCGCGATGCGATTGCAATCCAAGACTGAGCATATAACGGGGATGGTGGGAGATGAGGGGGATTTATAGTAGTGACAAAGGGGGTGTGTGAGGAAGGCTAGTGTGGGTGATGGGTCAATGTGCAAGTGCATAGAGGCCAAGATGGTTCTAAAAAAAAATGGGCCAAGAGAATTATGGAATCTTACTCTAGGGATATATTTCACCCCTCCACAGTTCAAGGCGGTTCCGACTCGACAATTGTGCGTAAACCTCGTTCAATTAGGGGGGCAATTGGGTCTAAATTGGAATGTCTGCGGACGGCAGGAGACTTCGGTGAGAAATTGCTGGAGAAGAGCTCCACGCAACGGCCAGCCTTATGTCAAGACCTCGATGGGAAGTAGGTTGGCGGAGTGGAACTCTCTAGCTGTTGAGGTAGATAGCTGCCTGATGGGCTCAGGCGACGCGTGCGAATGGATTGTGCGTTCCCCCGTCCAACAGATAGACCTTCTGAAGCCTATATTAAAGAGTCAAAGAAAAGTTGCCGTACGAGAAATGCCGACTCGCCTCACAAAGACAACTGAAAAAGACTGGACGAAAAGAGAAAGATAGAATTGCGACGTCTTTATTGGTGAGTGTACGACCCTTCGTGCTGCTGCTCTCTTGCTTTTTTTTTAGTTTCCTCCTTAATTATTCCTTCCTTCCTTTGCTCTGCCTAGCTCTCGTTCGGGGTGATGTAACGAGGGGATATTCCAAGAGGAACGGGTGTGTGTGTGTGTGTTGGAGGGTGGGTGAGGGAAGGAGGAAGCAGCGGGGCAAGGAGAAGAAGGGGAGCAGCCTAAGAGGATTGGGCAGATGACGGATAAGGGAGCCTACAGGGGTGAGGGGAAGCAAGCAAATGTGGGAAATGTGGGAAGGGCGAGGGGGAAAGAAAGGAAAAAAAGGAAAAAAACTTTGGAGAACGCGTAGCTCCAGGACACCACCTCACGTGTCCACGCGTAAAGTGGTTTTCTAAGAGCAAAAGAAAAAAGCCTTGGTATCCTAGTGGATGGTATGGATCGGGAGGGAAGGAGGTGGGAACGAGGGAAAGCTGCGTCGGCGGCGATGAGATGAGACGCGAGACAGACAGAAACAGGGCGAACGGTTAAAATCGAAAGGGAATAATATGATAAAGGGGGAAAAAAAGCTTGGTGTGTGTGCTCCTCTTTACTGATTCGATTGTAGGACACCAGTCTTTACCACTTGTCCCTTTTTTTTTTTTTCTTTTCTTTCTTCCGTTTCCCCCTGCATAAATTTTGGCCCAGACCGTCGTCGCTCGCTCAGACCGAGGAGTCTGCCTGGCTAAATAGAGAAGAGAAGAGAATGAAGATGAAGAGGATAAACTTCAAGGAAGGGGTATCATAGAGATCGGGAGTACTGCAGGAGCAAGATGGGCATGTACTACCGTAGTATACAGACAAGGCAGCAGCGGAACGGTTTCTAGAAAATAATGGATTTATATTCAGAAAGGAAAGAGGAAAAAAAAAAGGGTGGTATCGTACCCACTCTACAGCAAGGTATCCTGTATCCCCCCCACCTCTCCCACAATCTTGAACAATAGTTCGGGTTTCTCCTCAAAAGCATACACCAGTACCGGTACCGTACCCCAATACCTTCTCGGAGGCTTGATACCGGTGCTTGGTAATGTGATGGCAGGTATCACAGCACGGGAACGCAGCAGGTGAAGGAGACTTGATCGAGGCGAATAGGGATAATAATATCCGCCACACCAATATGGTCAACACCAATAAGCTTCTCCTCTTCACTCACACAAGCAGACCCCCCAGACTTTTTCGGTTGAGCGGGTTCCAGGAACCCGGACGTGGACGGTTCAGAAACAGAACAGAGAAACGACAAAAGGAGGGAGGTGAAATTGATCTGAACGCTCAGTCTACCAGTACCGTATTGTGCAAGTACCGGTATGATAAAAGTGATACCGCTTTCGGTGGACCGTTGGGGGGGGGGGGTTCACAGGGAAGAAGCCTTGAGGTGTCCAGCGCTATCCACGAAAAAAAGGAGAGACCCAAACGAGTCAAACTTGAGGATATCCTGGATTAGTCATTCGCTTACTTTGCCTCTCGTTTGGGTGTCGAGAATGCAGGTGTTAAGGATATGATATATATATATATATATATGGGAGAAATGGGAGAGGAAAAGGAGAGTTGAAGGCAATGTTATTGCTCGGTGGATTGAGGTAGGAGAGGAAAATAAATAGTGCTGACAAACTTGAGATGTAAACATTGTATGAAAGTTTGTTTACCCATTGTTCAGAGTCAGATGCAGGTGTCAGGATCCCACCATTTCATATTTCCTTCTTTTCTCCTTCCTCATTATTTCTCCCATCGATTGTGGTTATGATACCGGCAGGTGTGCAGTAACATACGGTAACTGGTGGGAAGAAAGGGCTGCCAACTGATAATAGAAATCATATCATAGTTCCCGTCAGGCTCTCTTCTCTCCCTACCCTCCTCCTCCACCCCGCCACACCCCGCCACACCCCCCTCTACCCCCCTCTACCCCCCTCTACCCCCCTCTACTGTACCCCTCTACCCCTCCGACCTGAAAGGAGAAAAAAGGCCTTTTCCATAAATGAATTTTCGGCAAGGAAATGGAAACCTGAAAAGACGACCTTTCTTTCTTTCTTTTTTCCTCCTCAAAACCTCTCGGGAATAGTATTCGGTGATAGGTGAACCCTACCTCTCTTATGTGCACGCCAAGACAAACGCTCGTTGTCATAACTCCCTCTTTCCTTCATCTTCCTCCCCCTTAGCAAGCAAGCGGTTTCACAACCACGTATAATAGAAAGGGTCGGAAGAGGGCGGCGGCAAACAACGATAGATAAACGAGCCCCCTTCTCACACCTTAAGCTTACCCTTCCGTGCCTAGTACAACAAACAACCCTACCCCACGTCTCCTCACTCTCATCCATCGCCTAGGGCAAAAGCAAACGACAGCGACAACGACCAAAAAAAAAAAAGAACAACAAAAAAAAAAAAGCCAAACTCGCCTCATAACCGCCGTACTCGCACCGTGACTCGAATATACACGCACACACGCAACATACACGCACGCACTCTATACGCTCAACCCCTTGTTAGCCATTTCGTGCTGTACGGTAGGTTAGCAGCGGGTGCCACGCACGGACCATCTGTCTTTCTTAAACGAACGGGCACAACAGGGTGCGCACAAAAGAAGGAAAGAAGGAGAATAAAAATAAAAATAATCGAGATGCGCCTCCCCACTTGTCCGCCCCCGCCTACCGCTCAAACGCACACTCCACCCCGACAATCAGAAGATCACGACATCGATCCTTCGCCCGTCTATTCACCACTATCCACACCGTCCCCGCAACCGCCCCCCTCTCCTCCGATGGCTCCGGTAGGATTCACACATCCTCCTCCTCGCTCTCCACTCCCTCCGCCATCTCACCTCTCCGGTTCCACTATTACCACCACCACCACCACTACAACTATAGCTTACAATCCCGCCACTGCTCCCTCTACCATCACCACCCCTTCCTCCACCAGCACATCACCTTCCCGCACCCCCTCGCCTAGATCCCCAACTCTCAAGCCCGAGACAAACAAAAACACCGACTCGATCGCGTTGAGCTCAGCTCTCCGGCTTCTCATCCTCCAACGCGAACGTGCAAAACGAGACATTCAAATCCTAGAGCAACTAAGAACCGAGGCCCTAGACGCTCCCGTCGAATTCATGAACGCCCTATCGCTAAAACCACCTCCCTCCCCTACCTCCCCTACCTCCTCAACCTCGCCATCCGGCGTACGCTTGCCGAAACCCCAGGAAATATACAAGTGCCCGCCAATCGAGTGGGAAAAGTATAGAATCTTACCCACCCCGCTGGAGCGGCTGCACGAGGAGCAGAAAAGGTTGGTCCCGCAGCAGATGCAGACCGGAGGTGTGTTGGGTGTGGGTGTGGAGTTTGGGGATACCATTGCTGGGGGGGATGGGATCCAGGGTCGTATGAGACTTTTTGAAGGCGTTGGGCAAAGAGGGGGGGTTGTTGGGAGATAGGATTGCCCTACGAGGAAAATAAAAAATAGATGGGAGGAGGGATATGAGGGAGAATGGAGAGAAGATAGGAAAAGGAAAAGAAAGGGGAAAGTGGGAAGAAAAACAATGAACAAAAGACGGAAATAAAGTTTGGTGGATGGACGGTTTAAATGTTATACACCTTGCCTTTGCTTTTATCTTGCTTTTTTCCCTTCTCCCCTTTCCCCTTCTCACCTTTCCCTTCCCCCCCCCGCTTGCCTCTTCTCTTCACTCTGTGCCCTTTTTCTTCTTTTCCCCACTGTTTCTTTTGATTTCAACTCCCCATCCACCTCACCGTTTCTTCTAGCACCGACGAAAAAGCCGTTGTTGTTTTCTATTTCCCAGTTGTTGCCTTATTTGCCTCTTCTTGTTCTTCTACTCCATCTTTTGCTTCGGTCTATTCTACTCTATCTATCAAATAAACGGGGGGTGTCGGAATGGGTAAGGGCTGGAAAACAACCCAAGCTATATTGAATTGGATTGAAAAGTATGTTAAGTAGAGCAAAGGTTCGTAGTAAGTAAGTGGGTTAAATTGAGTGCAAATGCAAGCATAGTGTGGAGGAAAAAAGAATTAAAGCTACAGTTGAGTTAGGGAGCTCTCTGATTGACCGATTGATTGATTGATTTGAGAATTTATCCATCTATTTGTCCGCCGATATGCCTTTACTCCTCCGGCATCCCGGTTAAACCCATTATCCTGGAGAGCAATAAAAAGCGCTTGTCGTGCGGGAAAAATAAAAATCCCAACCCCACAAAAAAAACCTTTCTGCCATTTAACATCACCAGTATGATACAAGTATCACAATACCGGTATCATATCATATCTCCCCCCTCCCTTCCCCCCAACCCCCGCTACCTTTTAAACACCGGTACAACAACAAGAAGTAAGCATCATTATACATACCTCTATTTTACAATATTCACTGGACAATACACACGACCCATCGTGGAAATTCCCTTTCCTCTGCCCCCGCCTTCCTCCCTTTCTCACTCACAACCCGTAGATACCGTAAAAATGTACTGTAACTACTGTACCAGTGCAATACCGCGCAAGAACTATAAAATTGAAGTTGAAGTTGAAAAAAAAAAAAAATTCTTCATTCTTCAAATGGTAATATATATATATATATAATATAAACCCCGCACCCGCACCCCGCGTTCCCACGTGCCTTTTTTTTTGTTTTGTTTTGGGGCTGGCTGGTGCAGTAAGGCTGTGATGTATGTGTGTGTGTGTGTATGTATGTGGGTTGGGGTTGGGCACCGGTGGGTGTGGGTGGTGGGTGGAAGTTTGTTTGTTGTGGTGTGGGTTAAAATGTATTGTTATATTTGGGGGTTTTGGGGGGGTTTATATTTTTGATGTTTGATGTATACCGTATTATAGTTTATTGTTTTGTATCGTACTGGGTAGGAGAAGGGGTTGCTACCGGTATTGTGCTCTACTGCACTGTGCGGGGTGTATATACTCGAGTAGAGGTTTGGTTGGATCAGAGGATGGATGGATGGGATGGGATGGGATGGGATGAGGAGGAGGAGGATTACTGTACTTGATATGGATAGTTTTTTTATTGTTTTTTATTTCTTTAAAGGGCGGATGTTAATAGGAGTTTTAAAAAGTAAAAGTACTGTACAGGTAAGAAAGTAGTGGTAATGGTGCTCGAGTACCCTATTCGAGTAATAGTGGTGTCGCCGTATCTCCCCCCCCGCCATTCTCATCATCCGAGAATGAAGAAAATGAAAAGAAGAAGAAAAAAACTCTCTACTTCTTCCATCCACCACTCTTCAAATCCTTCGAATCCTTCAATATCCCACTCATATGAGTATTACTAATCTTAACCCTCCGATTGACCGCCCTCTTCCTCCCCTTCTGCGCCGCCTTGACATCCTTCTTAACGGTAGCAGGATCAACACTGGTCGGCTTCAAACCCGCCTTCTCTAACTCCCCCGGCAACTCCGCGGGCGGCGGGATGACAACCTTGTGCCAGATATTCCTGAATTCCTCCTCAACCTCGACATCCAGCGTCCGATCATTAATCCAAACCATCCTCGGCTGATTATCCTTCTTGGTCCTGGTGACTAGGATCTCCGAGCGCTCCTCCAAATCCGCGATGGTGTCGATAGCCCCGCTCCACCCGTCCTTCAACTCCTTGACGCTGAGCCCCTGCGCCGTCGTCTGCTGCTGCAGGAAGGCGAGGAGAGCCTGCGCGCTGCGGATGTTGTGGATGGGTTTGAACTCGAATGTGTCAGCGGCCGCGTCGTACGTTATGCGCTCATTACGCTTGAGGATCTCGAGGAGTGAGGGCGTCATGTCTATGGAGAGGTAGCTGGCCATTTGTTGAATCGTTTGCGGGCTCTCGCGGGATTTGAGGAATTGTACGGCGTGGTGGACTTGTGTTAGGATGTGTTGTCCCATCAGGGAGGTGTCGGTTGGCTGGCTGTAGACTACGGGGGCGGGGGCGGGCTTGCTGCGGTCCACGACCTTTTTGCGCTTTAGGGTGGTCTGCGGGGTGGTGGTGGATGGGGGGCCAGGTTGGGGAACGGCCACCGTGCGGCGTTGGCCGGCTAGGCCCGCTTGGGCCTGCACGGAGCGGGTGAAGGCAGCGGCTTGCTTGTCGAGGGACATTGTTGCGGTTTTGCTCTTTTTGTGTGATGGGTCTTTGTGTCGGTGGTGGTGTTGGTTGCGAAAGAAGAAGGAAGGTTGTTGATAGAGTCAAGTGACGGCAAAGAAGGGCGCTGAGCTAACTGTGGCTGACACTAGGAAAAAAAAGCGAATTAGGAACAAGGGTTGTTCCTGTCACGCTAATAACCAGCCTAAACCATGTGATATCGCGCCGCGAGTGGGCTGCGGGGAGCGCAAAACCCTCGCACCTAAGGCCTGAAATGCTTGATCCCGCCCGCCATAACAATGTCATCACAGCACTTGACATATCATGCTGTCATACATACCATGGTCAGAACAGACGCCTTCTCATTCTTCTCATTTCCAATAGCTACGCCGTAGAATACATGCTACACACATACAAACATACATACATACATACAAATCTTTGTTTCTTGTCTTGCTCTTGGATGGTTGGACAATTATGATGAACGAGAAAAAGAGTGAAAAAAAAGAGTGAAAAAAAAAAAAAATGCGGAAAAACAATGACACCTTAGTTTCGCCCGACCCTAGAAAGAAACTAGATCATCAAATAACCAAGCAAACGAATAACGGCAGCACGCAAAAAGAGCAGCGAAAACTGGCCCAAAAAAAAAAAGAGGAGAATAGAGCGAGGATGGTGAAGTGAAGGAAGGAAAAACAGAAATGCAAAAATTATGTACTTGACTGGATTTTTAAATTTGAGCAGTTCAAGTCCACGAGAGTAGACCAGAGGGAGCGATTGTTTCAACCCTTAGCCCTCCAATTCTTCCATTCGCACCGACACCTTTCAGCTTCTCCAGATTTCTCCTGGATAGTCTTCGATGGGTTGGAATCGTATTTTATAAGACCTCCATTCTCGTCACGGTCCTGGACGATACTAACAGCGTACGGAAAATCGCCTGAAGCCTGGGAATCAGCGAGCTCTACTCCTCCGTCCGAGAGCTTCCTCGTCCAGATGATGACCTTAAACCTCGTTCCCTCCCATTCGTACGTGCCCTGTTCTGCGTTTGAGGATGGCGGAATGCGGATGGTCTTGGTATAGCGCATTTGAAATTCGTAATGCTCCGTGGCCATCCCGCTATAAAAAAATTGGAGAAGCTGGTCCTTGAGGGTCCCTGGGGCTGGACTCTTGGCTGGTGCGGGGGAGTCCTGGCGCTTGAAGCGGAGCCCCCTCTTCCTCCGGGGTTTGTTTGTTTCCGGCGTTCTCGACAGCACGGATGAGGGTGCGTTATCCAAGATCTGGCTAAGGTCCTGGTCTGGGGACCTTGGGTTTTGCGCTACCAGCGATATGTCGTACTTTGGGCCCGTGCTGGGATCCGTCCCCTTCTGGATGTTGATTGTGAAGTGGAATTCCGGCGGGGCGGAGTGGTCTGATGGCGAGACATCTGTGGGAAATGGTGAACCGTCGGGTAGGTCGCAGCTCCACAGTGACGGTGGGGAAACGCACGAGTCGGACTTTTCGGGTACACCTTGAAGTTTGATGACGTGTGCACCCTCCGGCAGCTTCGGGGGTTCCTCCACAGTCTGTGGTTTCTTCAATGGACCACCTGGGCTCGAGTCATGCTTATTCTCGCGAGTTGTCACGATGCCGACTACAATTGCTACTATAACCATGACCAGGAGAACCAGGCCGGTGACCGCAAATATGCACTTCCGCCCTTTCCTTGTAAGTCTCTTATTCTCACTCCCTGTCTCAGCTTCGACCTCCGTCTCCCAGTACCCCGCCGTAATCTTTTCTCTCCAGGTGTCCTGCCTACTGAGCTGCCCGTCCCGTTGCTGCTGGGATTGATCTGCCAGGGCCAACGCATGCAATCCTCTCTGCCCACTCTGTCTTCGAGGGCTACAATTGATCAGCGCACCGGCCGCGGGGGCAAATCCCTGATACCCACGAGTGTGTGCAGCTACTGGCGCCATGGGTGGCATATTCTGAACTCCGGCGACTCTTGCAGCTGCTCCCCCCCATGCGGAACCTGGTGGTGGTTGTGATGCACCGGCATATCTGGAGTATGGCGGTGGAGCTTCTGCATCTTCGACTGTTACCAGAGCTGGCCTATGAACCCCCCCTACTGCTGCATTTGACGGTACAACGATCGATAACTGGGGTGGTGCGGCAAGTACTGCTGGTACCGCTATTGATGGCGATGATGATGGTGGTGGTGAATTATGAGTTACCGGTGCAGGCCGCACCAGCTGTTCTACTGAAGTGGTCTCCGAAGGCCTTCGTGACCCCGAAGGTGATGGCAGATTATTCAGACTACTTTGGTCGTCAAAGGCAAAGTCAAAGCTTGACAGCTGAGGGAAACCTGAAATCCGCGAGTAGTCATTCGGCGTTAAAGGAGATACTAGGTCATCGTCATTCTGCCTTGGTCCTAGGTCGTCCGTATCCGACTTTGGCGATATCTTGGGTGAAGGGAAGGGCGACAAAGTTATCGGTGACGTTCGAGGATCAATTGTGAGGGACGGTGGTGGCATTTTTGTGTGGTGTTTCTATGTTACTATGGGCCCTGTTAGTCATTGCATGGCCCACTACAATGATACTAGAGGAGGGAGCGATGGGAAAAGTAATGGCTCCTTACTCTCTCTCTCTCTCTCTTACTTATCCAGTCGTAGTAGTAGTAGACGATGATGAAGGGACAGGACAGAATATGTCAAATATTCTCAGCCAAACAATATCTTTAATAAAGATGGAGGGTGGAAAGGAAATTTGACGACAGTTGGGTCAACACAGAAGGCGAGGTGGTTTAAAAGCCGTATTGACAATGCGACAGTAAGCTACCTTAAATTTCCAAAACGCTTTATGTTTGGAACGAAACAAAGTTCGCAGTAGCCTTGCGTTGCCAAAATTGTGACCCAAATTGTTTACTCTTCTATTTTGTAGGGTTATTTCGTTAGAAAGAGGGCAGTTTGTCTGTCTCCCGAGACAGATCTGATGAATTAAAAGAATTAGAAAGAAAGGGAAAGGAAAGGAAAGGAAGACAAAGCGAAAGAAGAACAAAAACAAAAATAAAAATAATGATGGCCCCGCCAAATCAAGAAGGGGAGATCAAAGGAGAGAGAGGGAGAATAGAAGGGAGGAAGGTGAGATGAGAGAGAGGAAGCTGGAGATTAAGGCGATGCCCTGTCACTCACTCACTCACTCACTCATTCCGAAAGGCGCGTGGTTTCTGGTGGTGGTGGGAGAATGGCAAAGAAATCTGAGCTGCCATTCAGGGATTCGCCCTGGACAAGGTCAGGCAAGCCAGGCGCCATGAGCGGCAACAGCCAATCAGAGAATCAGAATACGTCCAAATTCAGCTCACGAGGAGGGGGGGGGGAACTTCCTTCCCAAGAGCATTTCGCATTCAGCAAACTCTGTAATAGGAAGAATATTGCCATATCATAACATTCCTCAGAACCCCTAGGGCGGCTGTATTGCAAATGATAGGCTGTCAATAGTCGGGTGGTCATCTAGAAAAGATAGAACCGCATACCACACACACACGACCAGTTTGGTTTGGTTTGGCCTGGCCTACGGTACTCGAGTAGTTTAGAGTCTAGTTTTCAGTTGAGGTCCCCTAAAGATACAAATCGTTCAATCTAGAGCTAAAAGCGGACCAGTAACAGTTTGAGTTCCGACTATTCATAGAGGGATCGCTCCAAGGAAGGAAAATCCTACGGGTACGGTACTTCTACGAGTACTCGAACACCGACAGTAACAGACAACTCGAAGCGAAAACCTTTCCACCCACTCGACGAGTAAGCGCCAGAAGGTGATGATCTCCTAGACTTCTCAGGTCCAACAACCTCGTTTCAAAAAAGTTATTCCACACACACAACACACCCCCTTTTCCTTTGGTTCCTGAGAAAAAAACAAAGCAAAGCAACAACACTTTGCCTGCACACATACGCAAGTGCAGTTCGATTGAATACGATACGTGCGAGTATATGCCGTACCAGCACCCGTGAGGCTTCATAATCCTTGGCGAATTGTGGAAAATAAACGGTGGAGCAATAATGGGTTCGCTTACGCTTATTTAACTTCTGGAGGGGAGCTTTGTCGCATGTTTGCTTGAAAGTCGAGCAGGCAGTGCAAAATAGCGCAGGACAGTACTAGTACAGCACCTGCGAAGGAAAGGAGGGGGGAAGGCATGAGGCTTCAGTACGGTACTTGTACGACACCGGCAGTCCATCCCATGGCACCGGCACTCACAAGTAAATGGCGGCCGTGGTACAAGTACAGTAAGGTGGGCTAGCGAGAGCAAGGGAGAGAGAGAGGGGAGGGCTTCGGTTAATTTAACAGCGGTGATCTATCTCCTTGCCAGTTGACGATAAAAGCCAAGATTATGTTACCATCCATCATCCATAATATTATTATGATACGATACGGTACGAGTACAAGCCGGCACAATCCCACTGTGGTGCCTGACCGGTCGGTGATGATCTATATCGTCGCATGATATGGCCCAGGCACCCGAGCACCAACAAGCAATCCTATCATACAGTATGAACAATAAAACCACAAGCGGCCAAGAGAAGAGGGGACGAAAGAAGAAAAAGAGACATCCTCCCATACTCGAGTACTGGGGGGGGCGCAAGCCTCAGGGTCCGCCAAGTAACAGTAAAGTTTCACATGCACCGACCACGGTATGATACCGCATTGTGCTGTGCCGGAACGGTTATTCTCGCGTCACAGTCCTAACCCTACCCACCATGAAACCGGGCGGATGACGGTCAGGGGTATTCCAAGGCCAAAAAGGGAAATCGCAAAAGTAGGGTAACAAAAAATTGCTTGTTTATTGATTCCCCCCTATTCATCACGCCCAAGTTCTCGTGGCAGGTATCATACTCGAGTACAGTAGACTACTCGAGTACCAGCACAGTGAAGGCAATCTACATGCTCGGGTCTCGACATCCAAGACCCCAGCACAGTGCTGTACGAGTACTTGTACCCACTCTCAGTTGCTCGCTAAATGCAAAAGTATCCGGAAAGGGCGTCGTTCGCGCACATACGCTCAAGGATGAAACACCCAAAACCCATCAAGAAATCAAGGGCAAGGGTTGGCTCCTTTTTCCGGATACGGTACTTTTTACATTTGGCGAGCAACTTGTATTAGTACTCGTGCTCTTGTGCAAAGTAACCGGAAAAAGTTGTAGAGTAAAAATAAAAAGAGGACCCTTTAGAAACCCCCTTCTTCTTCTTCTTCCTTTGCTTTGCCTACCGGTACTTTGTAGTTGCTTGCTCCGTTCTACTGGAGTAACGCTGGTTACAGCCCGTGCAAATGCCAATGCAAGCCCCGTAAAAACGTCACTGCAGTTTACCGAGAAAGTTTAAACTTGCGTTACGGTACGCATTTATTTTTAGATACGAGCCCGTCGATCACCCGTTGAAACTACTGTATGCGGGACCCTTTTCCGACGTCGAATGTTTTCACGACGGGAGGGATGGAGGGAGATTATTTTGATATTTCGGGATGTATCATAGTATATATATACAGTATCATACGGGAGTTTACAGTACGGTACATACGGGTCTGAATGGCGGTAAGCGTCGTCAGGGAGGGAGGGAGGGAAGCGGATGGCGAAAGGGGGGGAAGGAGGGGGAGGGGAAAGAACAATAACTGTAGAAGAGGGGGGAGCAAGCAAACATTCCGCTGCTGCTGTGATTTAGTTTTTAGAAATGCTGTACTTGTGGTGGTGCTGCTGCTGCTGCTGCTGCTGATGGGGAATCTCCTGCGTGCATACTACCCAAGTACGGAGCGGATATTATCAGGAAAAAATTATCACGTTCCGGGCGGGGATTGAAAACTCATATAGGAATTCTGTTTCAGCGGTCAGGAGATGGACGCGGCGACTCCGGAGGGACCGTGAGTGAGTACCTTACCTTGCTCAGGGAATGACTGCCGTATCGATACGGATACCGTAGTTGGTTCTACTGGTGCACCATGTTGCAGCGGAAAAAAAAAAAACGACCTCCCCTTCCCCCCAACCAACTTAACCCAACTTTGCAAATGCTCAGAGGAGCCGAGCTTTATCCCCTATCGGTATGGTAGTGTGCTTTCAGGCACTGGTTTTACCGGTATCCTACGTCTAGCTCCAAAATGTACGAGCGGTGCTTTATCTTCAGCAAGAGGAAGGTCACGCCAGTTGATTGACTAGGTCAGCTCTCTACAAGTGAAACCTATTCCTTTAAATAATAGATGACATTCTGATTAATCATGATGATCACCTTGCTCGTCACAGCAACTAAAAAGTGAGTGAAATTGGGCACAAGCAGAAGGGACGGACGGGGAACCGCTCCAACTTTCTCAACCCTTTCATGTGTTGTAGGTTTGTTTGCACGTGCACATAATCACTGCTCTCGTGGTTAAAATTTTAATATCATACAGTCGCACCTCACCCTCCATCCCTTCCCTCCCGGATGGCCAAAATCCGGCAAGAATCCAAAGCGTCATTCCCCCCGAGCGGATTTATCCTGGACAGCAGGTTATCGTATCGTAGTTAGTTTTGGTTTGCAAAAAAGTAATGGAATTTAGAGAATTTTATGCGGGGTGGGGGGGAATGAGGAGGAGGAGGAAGGTTCCAAGTCCTCAATGCGCCAACAGCATACAAGCTGTTTTTCTCAACTACGGAATTGATTGTCAAGTCGCTGGCCAGGGTGCGCCTTCCGCGTTACAGTGCTGCAAGCGCCGGCTCGAGAAAACAGACGTCAAAAACCTCCCCCTTCTGTGAAGAAAGTGTCACTTGTATCATACCGGGAATTTCGAATCTCCCTATAATGGGGGATTGGGTAGGGTGAGGCCCGGGACAACAGGGAACAACTGTGCCGTCTACGCGGTGCCAGATTTTTTATCTCTCACATTAGGAATATACAGGGCCCATATTAAAGTAACAGAATGTTACGAATTTAATTTACTAACGGGCATTCAAGCTCGGTCTATCAAATGGTTTTATGGAATATAAAATAAAAAAACAAGGGACCATCCGCGCTCCCCTGAAGTACGACAAATCCCTAAATATCATCAGTACTGAAATCTATTGAGCAGAGATACAGTGTAGGGCTTACCGCATCACTTTCCCACTCTGACAGTCTCCTTCGGTTTCACTTGATCCGGCTTCAGCAGGAAAAAGTCATATCCTCCTTTCAGCATCAGACCCGCAATGAAAAGACAGACCTCACGGTCAATTTTTTCATTAGTTTTGTCCGATTTCCTATCCAAGATTGAGGAATTGACCTTGTTGACGGAGGATTTGAAGTTGTCAAGTTGGACATTGACAACGGCCAAACTTTGTTTTTAGTTGATCTACCGTAGAAACTCGAATAATTGAATCGTGTGCCATGTCGTTGGGCTTTCCTCTCCATGTTTCTCTGTCCCAGAAGGGGAAAGGGGCTGTATTTTTTGCTCTTTTTCTTTTTTCTTTTTTTGCCCCCTCTTCCAGAGAAGGGAATTTTGGACTGCATAGAAGATGGTTCAATTATTCAAGTTTTTACGGTATAATACCGCAAAAGGCCTAAGATGTCATTTAGTACCGGTACATCTCCGTAGCACTCGAGTATACCTCCGAAGCCTACCTTATCAGTTTGCAGGTCCTGTTCTGCCGTCACGAATGGTGGTTTATGGCCCGGGTGGGCAGGATCGTCGTCGTCGATCTTGCTTCCACTACCAGTAGAATAAACCAGCGAATTAGTATATACAAGCAGAGAATAGTTGCTAACCCTGGTTGATTTACCTCAGAAGCAGTGTGGTTTCTGCATCGACTAAGGGCCTGTTTGGATGGAATGGTTCCGTTCCATTGACCCATACAAATAACCTTTTCCTTCCGTTTTGAAAAAGGAGTGAACATAACGACTGTTTGGCATAACATATCAACCTTTCCGTTTCCAACAACTGGCAATGGAATGGTTGCCTTGTATTGTAGATATGGTTGACCACTGGTGGCACCCATTTCTACAGGTCAAACCATTTCGCAACTGAACGGTTGCCGCTCCTTCCCTTTTGACTGAACAGGCCCTAAGGTACTCGGGTATAGACGTGGGTGACCGGACAGACAGGGGTTAGGAAATCTATGCTAATACATACAATTTCTAATCCCTGTCTGTCCGGTCACCCACGTCCATACCCGAGTACCAAAACCCCCTTCTTCCACCGCAAGACAGGGACCAAAGGCAGGGTAACCCTAATTTTCTCCAATCTTCCCTCATATTTTCCGATTAATAAGCCTCAAAATTGGCGAAAATGGTAGATGTGCTTCTGCAATTGACCGAATTCTGCATCTTGGCATGATTTTCAGCACTCGGATCAATGTTGCAGCACCCAAGTTACCACTGTCTGGCACTGCACTGTACGGTCCTAGTATTGGTATCCTAACTTCGTGGCATCCACAACTTTTGGTAACGAGATCGATCGGATTCAAATTTAAAAAGGGAGGGCTTTGCTTTTCTTTCTTTTTCTTTTTCAAGGGTCCCTCGAGATAGAAGGTGTCGGTATGAACCATCTTGGCGTGGGGGGGAGGGGCACGTGTGTGTGCTGGGACGGATACCGGTACTGTACGACACAATTCAGCTACCGGCACACCTTTTGTCCATACTGGTACCGGTACAAGTATCAACAGGAACATTTTTGATGACGATACTCTTTGATCAAGCTTTATCTCCCTGCATGGAAGGGATTGCAGTAATCATGAGGCTTAAGGGTTTAAATGTCGTTGGCACATTCCTATTTTATCCCTCCTCTCCCCCCTTTTTGTTGGATTTCTTTTTGGACCTTTTATTTTGGCGGCCCGGGTGTTTTGGAGATTGGTCCTGCTGTGGTGGAGTGAGCGGTTGATTTAAGCTAAACTAGAAAAGTGAACGGTACCTTATGCCAGCCCTCTTGAGAGGGTTGGGTGACAGATTATTAGCAGGCCCTACCCCTGGCAGTTGAATACCAGTTGCCTCACTCCCAGGGAAGAGGGAAAGATAGGTTAAGGTTATAAGCAGCTACCGTACTAGTATGATACCGGCACTGTATCATCGTCTGGTAGTGTCTGTAAGGGTCTCGCAATCTCTGGGGTATATGTACGAGTATGTGGCGGTGTCTTGACTGTGGGCAGCTATTATTGTAACCCTTAGGAACTGTCTGCAGTTGGTGTTCGTGCTCGCAAACGCATGACGTTTGCGAGTGCTTGTAGTGCATCGTCCCTTCTAAGACACCACCGCATATGAAATATACCTGGGGTGTTGCGAGAACTTCGCGGACACTGGTGTACCGTACTCTGCTCTGGTTCTGTCATACAAGTATGATACTAGCACACTTGAACTTGCTTGATCACCCTATCGAGCAAGAGGCTATATCTCATCTCATGATCTCCCCATCATCAATCCTATCATTATCTAACAAAAAATTTCCCCTGCAATGTTACAGGATGATTTACCCTGGGACGGGGGCGGTGAGTTTTATGCGGATTCGGAGTAGATTGGTTGGCTTGACCATACTGGTAAGTACATGCTGTCCGTCCGGCTCGGATTGGCCAGCTCTCTACCGCCTACGAGTACTAGTACTCGTAGAGATCGAGCAGAATCGGGCATTCAGGTGGCGGGCGCCTGGAGCATGAAGTTGTGCTGGTGTGTAGACCACTGGTACGGGGGGGGGGGCTGCACTCGTGTGGAATTTTTGGAATGCACCTTACATTGGCCATTCGGCTCTGTGAAATGTCGGCTGTGGGGGTTTTCAATGAAAGGGTGAATAAAGTACTAGTAGTTGCCATATGGGATACTTGTCCACCTACTCGAGTACAGTTCAGGTACCCATCCCTCCTCTGGCTGATAGCGGTACTGGGTCCCATGCCGGTACTCTGTTTATTTTTCCGGAGGCGTGAGGCTGGGGGGGCTGAACATGCTGACTTTGCTCCGTTTTTACGCACTGCGCATGTACCGGTACTCGAGTATCTTTTCCTCGCCCCTTTCCCTTTTCCAGCCTTACAGTATCTGCCATCTGTTTGGTTGCTTGTTCGTGGATGCAGGATGATTGCTGCGGGATGAGATCTGGCAATGGATACGAGGGGCCTGGGTTCTGGGTTGTGGGTAGTTATCGCGCTTTTCTGTGGCTCATAGCGCTATCTTTGCCCCCAGTCAAGGGATGAGATTGTGGTGATAATTTCCGTCTATGGAAATTAAGCTGTTTGGCCTTTCCCGGCTACGTACAGAAGTAGCTAGATGGCCACTATCTCGGGAGAAAAAGGCTCGGAGCGAATGAGCCGGAGGAAGGTTTGCTGCAAAAAAATAAAAAAATATGAAATGAAGCTTACAGCACAAGCAGAGTCGACATTCTATTCCTTCCTGCCTCAGCTCCCCTTTCATTCCGGGACTTTTCTCTCTCTTCCTTCCATTCTTAGGGTAACAGCATAGCTCTTTTCTCACTATCACCTACCTCTGTCCCCCTCCCCTTTGTGCCTCTTTCTGTCACTTCTTACCACCGGTTGTCCTGTGCTCTTCTATGATACCTCACCTCCGGAGTTTGTTTCTCGAATTCTAACCATTGCTTCGACTACAGTCATATCGTACCCATTAGAATTCATCCAAGTCCCGCCTTGACTTTCCGCTCTCCCGACCCTACTTACAAACAGCTAGGAAAAGGATATACCTACAATAGGCGGCTCTTTGTGACCAGACGGAGGTGGAGCGAGATACAGTGCCTCATTACAACCTGTACAGTAAAATACTCACTCATTTACTGAAGAGAGTAAGCAAGCCTTCATACACCGCTGCATATCATTCCCACTGGTGCAAAATATACTCTCCGTCTAGCCTCCCTCAGAATCTCGTGCAAGCAGTCACCCGCGGAGCATTCCCCCCCCCCCCCCTCTTCGTCCGTGTATCCTGCCGTGTCTCTACGGGACTGGGTGACCCTACAGAGAAAGAGGGCGATTGCCACGAGACCTTCTGAAAGAGAAATAGCAATATCGTAATAAATAAGCTGATCGTTTGCCTTGCATAGCCTTTCATTCGGTCTTTTCGGCTAGCTCTTTCATTCTTAAAACAAAGGAATAAAACCCTACGCCCCCCCTCAACCGCCGCTGTGGCTCCCACAAACCGTCCACGCCGGCGCTCCACCATTGGAAGCAACACCGGCCCACCTAACCTCGGGAATACAGGGGTCAACTTATCGTCTGGTATTTCGTTAAATAATAATTCTACTCCTCATTCGTCATTGCCCCCCATACCCCCTACGCCCCTCATGAGTGCCGGGAGTAGCTTTTGGGGGAGTGAGAGCGATAATAATAACGGATATGCTGGATCGCGGGCATCTACCCCCGGCCTTCCCATTTCGAGATCTCATTCGCCTTTACCTTCCGAACGGCCTTCACCGCCAATTTCGGTGAGCAATGGCGGAATGTGGCCGGGTCGAAAGGGTAACGGGAGTGCAAACATTGGTGGTTACTCGCCCGCAAGGAAGTTTCTCGGGAGGCACTTGAGGAAGCTGTCAACATCCCTGCCAACCTACTCGCCGTTTTCCCCGCCATACTCTGCCTCGTATGGTACACCTTCGACGCCTTTCCTTCCCAGTAGGCTGCGGAGCTGCTTTTCGTTAAGGGGGTCCAAGTTAAATACGTTTCTTCTACTGGTTGGGGCTTTTGCGATCTTTGTGTTTACCTATTTACACCATAACCCTGTATCGAGCAAGATTCGATATGCTTCCGGAGGTTCGAAGATTGTTATAATTTTGGCCGCAAATCAGGGTGGTGGTGTCATGAGCTGGAAGGGAGCCAAGGAGTGGGCTGTGGAGAGAGATTCCATAGCGAACAAGAAGGCATATGCTGAGAGATGGGGATATCATTTGGAAATTAAGGATATGAGCACCAAGAGGAGATATGCGCATGAATGGAGAGAGAGTTGGGAGAAGGTGGATGTCATTAAGCAAACTATGAGGCAACATCCTAAAGCCGAATGGTGAGTTTGTCATTCCAAAATTTCCATTCCATTCCGAGTTGCTGGTTTATGGATATTCTCTGAAAATACTTGAGCTCGATGATAATTATTTTTTTTGGCCGAGTTTCCGAACATATACGCTAACCTAAGGGTTTCCAGGTTTTGGTGGATGGACCTGAATACCTTTATCATGGAGCCATCAATTTCCCTGCACTCGCATATCTTCAAGCATGTTCAAAATGTCACTTACAGGGATATTAACATCTACAACCCACTCAATATCAGTCACCCCCCCTCGAAAACTGATTTCTTCTATCTGGATGATATATCCCTTAGCCCTGTTGGTGATGACAAGGCTAATAGCATTAACCTCATCATTCCCCAAGACTGTGGTGGTTTTAATCTTGGTTCCTTCCTAATTCGTCGGAGTGAATGGAGTGAAAGACTCTTGGACATCTGGTGGGATCCTGTCGGATATGAGCAAAAACACATGGAATGGGAGCACAAGGAACAAGATGCACTGGTTTGTTTCCCGATTTTCTGATGGCTTGCGGCTTGAAATCTAATTGGTTGCATAGGAATATCTCTACACCAGTCAACCATGGATCCGTACCGGAACCGCCTTTATCCCCCAAAGAATGATTAACTCGTTTCCTCCTGGGGCCTGCTCCGAGACCCCCGATGACAAGAGGATCTTTTACGATGAGAACGACCGCGATTTCGTCGTCAACATGGCCGGCTGCGAGTGGGGTCGTGATTGTTGGAGTGAGATGGTTTACTACCGTCAACTCAGCGAGAAGCTTAACTCTGGTTGGTGGAAGAAGTCTTTCCGCTAAACCTCCGATTGTAGTCTGGATATTTGGTATCCTGGTAGTTTCTTTATAAAAAAGTCAAAGAGCTGGGGGTTTAACAGCCAAATTAGATGTTTTAGTGAGATAGAGTTTTTTCCTTATTTATTCTCTCTTTCGGAATGAGAAATGTGCCTTTTCTTTGTTTTTCCTTTTAAAAACTTCTAGGCGTCTTCAGAGACGGGAATTGCATTTTTGCTCTTTTTTTTTTTACATTCTATTCTGTATACATATACCGTTTCTTCTTTCGAGATATTGCTATGCTCCTCTGGATATGGATTGCTATAGAGGTTGGAGGGTTCCTAGGGCGATAAAGTGGGTTAATAAGCTAATATGTGGGTCTTATTGTTTTTATTTTTTCGATGTATAAAATAGAGGACTTCGATGACTGATCCAACTACTTGCTCCCCTATTTTCCCTGTGACAATTCTTGATGGATGACGAAGACGAGTTTGTCGGATTACTCGACGGGATGGAAGGGATAGGGGAAGATTGGGTGGTCAAGCGTCAAGACGGGGAGGAAGGGGAAGAAGAAGGGATGCTTGACATGGACCAACTCCAAGACTGGGACTTTCCTTCAGACCAAAGCAATACTTCATCTTTAACTCTCCCCTTACTGTCTCCCCGGCCATCCCCTTCTGCTCCAGAGAACATCTCAGTAATTACCCACATTGAGAACATTGTCACCTCTCTAACCAGTACCCTCGCACAAACCCCATCCGCCTCTTCCCTGAGCATCCATCTCCACTCCCGCCGCCCACAAACAACCTATTTCTCCTCGCACACCTCTTCAATTATCCCGCTCCCGCATCTCCACCCCTCACATTTCACCAGTACAACCTTCCCCCGAAACCCCCGACAATTTACTTGCATCCTAACACTCCTATCGATCCTGCACGCTCACCATTCTTCCGCCTCAACCCCCTTACCACCCCTGCTAACAAAGCGCCAAATATACTACCACAACCCAACCCTATTCCGCTCCCAACGCAACATAGACTACCTCCTCGACTCCCTCGCCGCGACCTTCCGCATAACTAGGCGGGATCTGGGCATCTGCGCTGCGGGGAAGGGACTGGTGTATGGGGAGATATATATCGACGGAGCCTACTTTGGCGGGGAGAGTGGCGGTGGGCTCGTACCACCCTCATTCTCGCCCGAGAGTGTAACACTGGCGATGGGCGTGAGAAGCGTACTCCTCGTAGAGAAAGAGACCATCTTCCGAGCACTGAATTCTCTCCGCTCGGGGATTGTGCAGGAGGGTTTGGTCATGCTCTGTGGGAAGGGATACCCGGATTTGAACACCCGCAGGCTTTTACTCCTTCTCAGGGAGGAGAAATGTGTAGAAAGGGTGGCTACGTTGGTAGACTTCGACCCAGACGGAGTGGAAATCGCCGCGACCTACAAATTCGGTAGCACACTGCTAGCGCACGAGCGTGTAGCGGTGAGTGGGGTTGATATCATCGGTGTCTTATCACAGGATCTAGTCTCTCTAATCACCTCTACCGCCAGCGGTGGCGGTGGTGAGGTAGTGGTGACTGCCCTCACCCACAGAGACCGCAAAAAGGCCCTGGCGCTACTAACTAGGCCCTGGATGCCCACGGCACCATCCTGGAAAATGGAAATTCAAAGGATGTTATTCTGGGGCATCAAATGCGAGGTGGAAGTCTTCTGCTCCGGTACTACTTCCTTTGCGGGTTGGGTTTTGAGAAAGGTTGGTAAAGCCGTTGCCTGATCATTTCCGACGGATGTATATAATATACCGGTATACCAAGGGAAAAAAGGAAAGGAGGAAAGGGGGAAAGGGGAAAAGGGGGAAAAGAGACCACCCATTGGCGCCATGTGCTAAGGGGAATAGGGAAAAGATCAGAATTGAAATTAGATATCATCATCACAATTACCCACCCGTGACATTCCATTCACTCACTCCTCTCCCTCTTCACTCAGACCCTATCTTAAACCGCCCTGAAGACCCTGAGGACCCTTTCCAATCCACCATCCATCCATTTCCATTTATTTATTCATTTTGCATCACATGATAATTATCATGATAATAATAATAGCATCATAATATTATTAAGGCCAAGGTGGATAGATGAAGCACAATACGTATGATAGATAGAAGCATCATATTTCTAGGAGGGAAAAGAATCAGCATTTTTTTCAACAATGCCCATGAAATTTTTTTCATCGCAGTGTTATTATTATTTTTTCAACTTTCTTTTTTTTTCAACTTTTTTTCTTTATTCCCATTTTTTTTTCAAGAAATAATAATAATAAAATTATATCATTTATTCATTTATTCATCCCCCCTCCCCCGTTTCTCTTTAGGGGGAAGGGGGGGGAACCTCCTAAATGGATTGATGGATTGAATACTAGTAATGGACGGGGGAAGAGGGGGAGGGGAAGAGGGGAAGAGGGGAGGGGGGAGGGAGGATTGAGCTTGATTAGTGACTACTT
>Ga0307509_10000243_pt1 | contig 88087 bp, 83 predicted proteins | sample 10_EM_MG_FD_202245 | JGI IMG/M metagenome (GOLD analysis project Ga0307509, IMG submission 202245) | Populus trichocarpa ectomycorrhiza microbial communities from riparian zone in the Pacific Northwest, United States - 10_EM | ecosystem: Host-associated > Plants > Roots > Unclassified | place...
TTGTTTTAGCTATTTTCTATTATCTTTCTTATTCAAACAATTTATTTTATCTGTTAAGTATAAATCCTTCATTGAAATTCTGAAGTATCATACTGGATATTATGTGAATAAATTCTGCCCGCCATCACCTTCGCCCTCTAGATAATACTATATACTAAATGAAATAATTTCGCTTTCTTAACCAACTAGATAACTCTTAAATTCTCAATTCAAGCCATCTAAAACTATATTTATTTATTTCATATTACCTTTCTCACCCTTATTAATCATGATTTAACCTTTCACCCCTCAGTTTGTTGTATCGCCATCTTATAGTTAACTTGGTTACCCAGCTTTGTTGTTCGGTTGGGTTTTTTGGTTGCCTCCGATGTGCCATTTGCACCTCGAGTACGTATAACCAGCCGTAAGAGTGCTGTACCGCGCCCCATGGGGAACGGAACCGCTGACAACTAACAACAGCACGGACGATCACTGCCAATAATGATAGGGTACTGTCTCCACCCAAGAAATCCATCAACTAAGAAGTTAGCAAGTCACATTCTACTGGTATAATAGCTTTCTCAACACCATAACTTAGCCCCCTCCTCGGCAAGCATCCGGGGTGGCAGGGGTTTTCCCTTTCGGATACGGCCTGAGCGATACCACCGTGTCTTATTTCCACGTGAGAGTGAGGACGGTGCACCGTGTCTCAGCACGATAAACGCGCAACAATTTCTTAGGTGAAGGAACGAGTACTCCACTCAACTGTAGTGTATCACGTATGAATATTGAAACTAGGGAATTTCGACTTGGTTCAGTTCTCTCTTCTTTTTTCAAGAAGGGTTTTGGATGGATATCCGGGATTCTGGATCAGACAGTTTCTCCCCTAGGCGCGGAGAGTAAGGGGGGGTTGGTGGAAAGGATTCAGCACAAAGCTCAACCGGACAAAGAGACAGAAAGGGATGCAAAGCTCAAGGCCAAATTCATTTTCTTCCAAGCTCCTTAAGAGGGTCAATAAAGCCGACCGCCGGAAAGTCTAGTAGGTTAACCAGCTAGAATTTGGGTAAAACAAACCCTTCTTAAAACTTCTTAATAAACACTTGATCAGCCAAGCCCAGCCAGGCCACAAGGAATCTATCTAGTCAACAGGTAGAGATTCGGCACGACGCAGTACTATGCCAAGAGTACAATGCTGCAACGAAGTTATCTATGATTTTTCCAAGCTGAAATTTGACAAGAAAGCACTCGAGCGCACGAATACCGGTATCATACCCCACTCGAGTTATATCCGGATCAACCGAGTAAACCGAGCCAAGAGAAACCACTTCCACTCCGACGACCCCCCCCTCCGGGATCCGAAAGTTTTACGCCATCGCTCCTAGGATACCAGAAGGGTCTTGATCGCTATTACAGTAGACTACCGATACTGTTTGCGGGAAATTGCTAACAAGCAGACACCATATGCCCCACCTCGTCCCAGCGAGCGAGTTCCGCCTCCGCGGGGTCGCATGACACTAGCACCTGCAGGTACAGTGCAGCCAGGAAAGGTGAATATGCTTTCACCCCCCCCCCCGTACCAGTACCGATACAGCACAGCACACGACACGGTGTTATGGTGTCGAAACCAAGAAGGGAAAATAAAATAGGGAAAAAAGGAAAAAGGGGGAAGACAAAAAAGGGGAAAAACCCCCTACATGAGGAGGAGGAGCCCCCTGTAAACTATAATAACGGAGAGGGAAAGCAAGGCAAGAGCAATCCCCTATTCGAGTGCAAATAACTTCCTAAGGATTGAGGAAAAGGAGAGTTGGCATTCTTTGACATTGACATCGAGAGATGACTGGTTGCTGTTATCGTCTCATACTGTGCTACAGCAGCAGCAGCAGCAGCAAGTTAGCAACACACTGGCCTCTACTCGAGTATCAACAGGATTACAAGGTATCATACATCATACATAATATAGCACAAAACGGTTTTCACTCGTAACCATGATTGCACTTGAGTCGTCTTTTTTTCCCCGCGTTTCGATTTCGGGGTGTGGGGCTGGTGATGTGCTGTGCAGTACTTGAAGGGGGAGTGCTGTACCAGTACAGTACTGTACCGGTATCATAGTATTATTGGGTACCGATATCGTATTAATTTGGTCCAGCCAGGAGGAGGTTAGTACTTCCACGTTACTCTGCAAGTTTTTCTGGGAAAAACGTTTCGTAAATTCTACTTCCCGCGTGGGGATCTTCCCCTGTTATTCCAGCTCTGGAAACCTATTTAGTACTAGGGTATGGACGTGGGTGATCGGACAGACAGGGATTAGAAATTGTATGGGGATTCATACAATTTCTAATCCCTGTCTGTCCGATCACCCACGTCCATACCCGAGTAACTTGAGGGGTCTTTTTTTATTCTAGAGCTCTCGGGCTTGAAAATCTCAACCAATGTTCGAAGGTTTGGCTGTCACTCGCCAACTTTGGGGTCCTGATGTCACGCCTGGCCTTTTGCGTGGGATAACTCCTAGGGCTGTGAACGTTGGGGGCTAGTCAAGCTATGTATCATACCGGTAGTATCATAAACACCAAAAGCGGAATCGAAAAATTGAGGCTGTTTCCCAAAAACGGCATCCGTTTTTAGAAATCACAACATCAGTTGCTTTCTCGACAAGCTATACATACATACATTAATACTCGTACATTACTGTACGAGTACTGTGCAACATCCACTTCATTCCACGAGGTCGCTAAATCTAAAATCTAAATAAAAAAATTGAGTGTAACTCGAGCATTTGTCCCAGGCGAGAAGCATCCGAAAACAGGGGCTGAGGATCTGTACAAATGGGCGCTCAGGTATGTACGAGTCCTCGAGTACTCGAGTACACCCTAGTATTTTGTAATATATTTTGTAATCCTTGTTTTCGGATACAGAGGCAATACCAGCAAAGTACTTGTACCATCTTGTAGGGGCAGACGCGAAATAGGGTCTACTCGAGTAGAGACAACTCCCGATAGTTCCCTTCCGCGACGGTCTCGCCAGCAGTCAGTTAGCCATTCCAAGGGGGAAAAAAGAAACCAAGAAAAAGAAAGAAAAAAAACTTTGTATCGTACGGTACGGTACCGTACTGGAGCACTGGCAGTTGTAGCTGAACTTGGGGAGAAGGGGGCTTGAAGGGGCTTTGGGGGTTGGAATTGGCAATTTGTAATTTACCTGATTGATTCGCGATGGGTGGGGGGATGGTTATGGGAGATTCCATCCGGAGAGCGAGCGTGATTCTCGGGGTTTGATTTACTTTCTCCCCAATCTGTTATTTTTCCTCTACTCGTTGGCAGTGGTGCAGGTGTAGAGTTGAAGAAGTCTGTAAGGGCCTTTTGTTTCTGTTTGTGTTTGTGTTTTGATGTGTTTTGACCTCTCTCGGGTTCAGCGTGGCGTAGGACAGCCGGATAAATAAGCGATACGTTCCCGCGATAGGTGAGCGAGGATATCCTCGCTGTGATAGTGGCTTGAGTATGGCCAAGGAACTGTGTGGTGCTTTGAATAATTCTTAATATCCCGATACTCGCTCCCTAATCAAAATGGCTATCAGTAATTGCCTCCTGCCAGCATGCGAACCGCACGGGGGTCAGAAATTACAGTGCTGAAAGACAGACTGTGGTGGTGACAGACGGGGCTGAAAACACATAGGTTGGAACTGAACTCTTGTAATTACGGTATCATTAGAAAAATCCTCTCGGTTGAGAGAGAGGCGGCGCAGTCCAAGCCTCCAAAAAGCCACCAACAAAGTGAGGAATATCCTGAGGTCTCAGAGCTCCACAGCCGTCGTTTTGTTTGCTTTTAAAGGCCCCAACGACATAAAATGCGCTCTTCTGAGTCCAGGAGATGGCTTGAAGTTAGCCCCCACGCTCTCTCTCTCTGCTCACTCGAGTTGAATTGAACTAACAGGAACTTTTTCTCATGACAGTACGGTACGGTGCTCAAAGCTATCATGCTCACTTGCCCATTCCAAAAGCAGCCCTAAATCTTGGCGTTTCCTGGGCCTAGACCACACTCGGGTTTCCGAATACTGTTGGAATAGGCAAGCACAACCAAAATTTCTCAATGAGCTCAAAATGGTGAGGGACTGCATCAAATGACGAGCAGGAATGGGAAGGAACAAAATGCGAAGTGAAGTAGCAAAACTAGAAGCAATTGAAATACCATGGTCCTACTCACTGACAAAGTTGGTGATTGATATTACCGTTCTGAGACTCGCAATACTGGAATTGTCTATGAGTACTTCTTATTTTAAAATATATTGCCAGATCGTGTGTCCCATACCATACGATCTATTATTGCTTTCTGTTGTCCATTCCAACTCCCATTTATTTATTTCTCTGAGTCTGAAAAATACTCGTGACCTAGTCCTACAACTGCATATCATACCAAAGGAACCGCACCAATGAAGCTCTTCTCGCAGGGAAGTTAAATGCATCTTCTGCACTGCGTTGCTTCTACTGTTTCCCTGTCTAGCGTTTTTCCGTTTTCTACATGTCCATTCTCAGGGGTTTCGGCTATTTTTTTTCTTTTTCTTTTCCGGCAAACCCTTCAATCGCCCAAGAATACAATACGGTAGAGGAGGGCGTCAACTGTTGCAATGGTTAGCAATAGTATCATCCGAGTACCGTACCGGTAGTCCATCTTAAGTCTGTAGTCTAACCGTGGTAGTGATATTATCCCCAACCACCAGTACCGGTACTTGTAGTAATCAAAGCGGACCTCGGACAAAGTGGCCCCCTTCACCTGCTCCTCCTCCTCACCTGGGCGACGGCACTGTACCCAAATGTACTGTGTGATGCGGTATCGACCGTAATTAACCACTCCCCTTCGTCTGCTTGTCTTTAGGAAAAAAGCTGAAAAAAAGAAAAGAAAAAGAAACAGCTTTCCCCCCCTTCGCGCCGCAGGCAAGCAATGTGGAACACCAACGATTAGAGAAACTTAACAACGACAGCATTCAATTGGCTAAAATCGCAACGAGAGATCACCACATCCGAACTCCCGACGTCGGGTTTCTGTAGCGTCGCGGCAACGATGGAGGGTTTTTTTTTTGAGACCCCCCAAACCACCTGTCCTCTTACCACTGCCCAAACAGATTGCGAAAGCAGTCTGACAGGCCTATCGATATCACAGCCCTATGTCTCAAAAAGCAAGGAAAAGAGTCGAGAAATATAGACACAAACCCCCTTTCAGAAAGCGAACGAATTCGGGCGCAGCATCGATGTTGGATGGCATCACGAGACTTTCCTTTCCTTTCTTTTTTAAATTCCCTCTACGCTTCTGCTGCGTCCGGTCTTTTCCCTCTTTTCTTTTTTTTTCTCTTCCCCCCCCGACATTCGTGCAATACCGTTACGCGGCGGAAGGAGGGGAATGGCGGGGGAGATACTGTGCAGTTCAGGCACCATATCGGGATTTGGTGGAATGCCGTATGGGACATAGGAGCCGGGTTCTGCTACGACTTACCAATACGATTTTAATCCTTTAGCCAGTGCTAGAAGAGGGTGGGAGTGAAATTGACAGCGATGGTGGTGGGAGCGATAGTGGTGTTATTGTTAGTACGGTATCGTGTTGAAGAAGCTGTAGGGAAGTAAGCTTGAGGAAGCTACTTATATAGAAACTCCGTCTGATGCCGGTGATAGCAAATGCGCTGGAGGGTCAGTAACGGGGGGTTTTTTTTTTTGAAGGGAACTTGTTGCTTTTTACGGGGGGTGTGTACTCGAGTACTCGTATAGAAAAGGCAGCTGCGGGAGAGCGAGATATGGTGCGAGGATGTGAGAAGGGTGAGTCCGTCACCCATGTTCACGCCATGAGCAACCCACCAACCATAAACAACCGGTCCCTCAATTAGAAGCCACAGAATTTACAAAAAACTGGACTTGAGTTGTGGCTTGCGTGTGGAAATGAAATTGAATGGGGGTGTGAACGAGGGGATATGATGAACTCACCCTTCTCATCTTCTTGCACCATACGGCAGCCTGCTTTCCCTGGTCTGGTGATAGTGGCAGATACCAATGTAATCAGTGTCAGCTACATACTAGTTCGGGGCATTATTGTACTATATTGTGGGATCTGCTGCATCTTTCACGAGGAACCGACTGAGTATCCTTCAGCCAGGTCAACACCCAAATTAATACAAGCTAGGTACAGTACTTGCCCATTAAAAATTCATGCGACCCGCCTCTGGCTCGGCGCCAGACAGTCAGGTATCTATGTAATAGGAGCAGAATTCGATATCTGGGGAGTGGATACGGCGGCCCCTCCCCACGATCTCATCAGATACCATCAATCCCAACCCACACATCGCCCCTTCGGCCATATGGTACAGTACACCACGCCATGCGCTCCGTCGTCACAGGCGATATTTCCAACCAACCACCCCTTCTCCATCCCAAACATCAAAGCCAAAACAGCCCTGGCAGAAACAACAATAAAAGTCCTCCCCATACGGTAGAGCACTGTACAGTATATCCAGCAAGTATCATAGATTAGCATCCTACAAAACCCTATCAGGTGTATCACACACACAGCATGGATGAAGCCTCTCCAAAAGTTCAAAAAAAAATTGCACTTCTGTAGCACCCCCAAGAAGGGTTTGCTGACCCTGATCCATCCGCCCTCCATCCATCCCCACCAATCCCTCCCCAATCCCACTCCCCATAGCTCCACCCCTCCCAAGTTCAGGTTTAAGCATCCTTTGTTTAAAGAGCCATGCATCGCCCACCTAGCCCCCCCCCTCCCCCCCGTAGCTTGTTTGCAGATCCAAATAACAAAGCTCCCCCGCGAAATTGGGAAATCTTCCATCATTCATTTTCTTTTCATTTACGTCCTTTCGGAGGAAGGAAGAGGAATTTACCCGGCTACCTTACGATACACAGTGCACCAACAGAGGCTGGCTGTGTCCTACGACCCGGGGATTGATCGCATCCGATCTGGGCTTGGGCTGCTGCTGCTGGTACTGCGGATTTACGATAAGTGTCACGACCAGAGTATCTTTAGTTTCCCCGAGCGTACACAAGAAGGCACGAAGGGAAAAGAAAAGGGAAGGAAGCGGGTTGCATTGGTGATACGCTAGGAAAGATTTCGTTTGGACAGGTTGCTCAATTGCCCTACAGCACCTAATAATTACTACTGTTTTGTACGAGCAACGACCCTGCGCGTCCTACTCGAGTACTTGGCTTGCCTGGTATGTAGTTTTTTTGTTTTTTTTTGTTCTTTTCTTTTCTCTCACTCCTTATTTATAGGAGCGCCTAGCCAGTCCGAGGTTTTGGGCTTGGGTTACCACTACTACTACCTGTACCGTACCTGGACATTCTTTCGAGGTTTCGCATTTTTCTTTTTCATGTTAGTGGTAATTGTCTAGGTTGACGGGCGGTCCGTCGGCATCACCCGACCTTATTATATATATTTTTTGTTTTTCCATATTTCCTTTCTTATGGCTTTTCCCTTTGTCGTTATTGAAGCGAGGGGAGAAGAGGTACAGGAATAACCCTTTGCTAATAAAATTAGAAAAAGCAGTATAAACCTACCTCCACCCACATTTTTTCCCCAACTCTGGCATCACAAGGAAGAAAGAAAGGAGGAAACAAGGGAGCAAAACAAACAGGAGAAGTAAGGAAGCAAGGAAGCGATCGAAGGAAATTAGGGGAAAGGGGAAAAAAAGGAAGAAAGAGAGAGAAAGAGAGAAAAGAGAAATGGCATGGACAACGCTCCAGCTGGAGATCCTTCAAACAACTTCCAGAGTATCTTCAGTATTCTCGCTGCTCGGTGCAAGCTTCATCATCATCACCTTTTGCGCATCCACCTCTTTTCACAAGCCTATAAATAGACTGGCGTTCTTCGCTTCCTTCGGTAATATATTGACCAATGTTGCTACAATAACATCGAGGAAGGGGATTGAGCATGGGAACCAGTCTGCGCTATGTAAGATTCAGGCGATATTGATTCAATGGTGAGATCACTCGTCCACTATTTTATACACGATGAGAATTTAGGGCTGACCACGGGCAACGAATAGGTTTATGCCCGCGGATGCACTATTCGTCAGCTACCCCATCTTCTCTCAATCTTAAGAGTAAAAACAAGTGCTGACTTTTGGTTATCACTACTAGTGTCTCGCAATGGCCCTAAACGTCTACCTGACAGTGTTTAAAAAATACACCACAAAGCGTCTGCGAGACCTAGAACTCACCTACATCCTTGTCTGTTACGGCGTTCCCGCAATCCCAGCAGTAATATTCCTATTCATAAAGAACAAAGAAGGAGTATACATCTACGGCAGCGCAACACTCTGGTGCTGGATTTCTAACGAATGGCAATTCCTACGTATCGCCGCCTTCTACGGTCCCGTTTGGTAACCCCCCTCCCCCCCCCCTTCCCCCCTTACCATTCCAGCTAACGGGGGAAACTCAGGATAATCCTCGGCGTCACAGTAATCATTTACATCTTGGCTGGCCGCGTGATTTTCCGCCTCCGCGGGTCGCTCCGCAGCTTTGCGGGGAAATCTGCACCGGGGGCGCCCCCGAAGGACACATGGAGCACACAAAGCCACACCCTATCCCGCACCATGTCACCGGACCTTACTCCTGGGCCCACCGCGGCTATCAGCCCGCTGCCAAGCTACACCGTCATCATCGAGTCCGGGCCCAAACCCTCACCGGCGAACAATCGCGCGCCCAGGAACAGCGCCGTGGAGGCTAACACCGCTGCGTGGGCTTACTGCCGCTGCGCCATGTTGTTCTTTCTGGCATTGCTTATTACCTGGGTATGTCAACTCACTCGCTTTACTGAGTAGAAATAATGTACTAAACGGGATTTTTTGCACAGCTACCCTCCAGTATAAACAGAATCTACAACCTCATCTACCCCGACGCAACCCATTTCGGCCTCAACTTCGCCGCCGCGCTCGTCCTACCCTGTCAGGGTTTCTGGAACGGTCTCATATACACCGTGACCACGCTCCCCGCCTGCAAGGCGTTCTGCCGAAACGTGTGGAAGCGGGTGCGCCGGCCGTTAGACAAGATCGCCAAGTGGCGGAAGGCCCGGCGGAACTTGTCGAGTAAGGCTAGTAGCCTGAATAGTTTACAACCTGTATAAATTATGTTTTTATTTATTCCTTCATTGTTATGTTTCCTTTTTATTTTATTTTTTTACTTAATGTTGGGTTCTTCTGGGAGGGGTTCTTGGTAGCATATAAAGGTGTACAATTTGTTACGATGATGGCGTTTTTGGGTTTTTGGATTTCCTTTTCTTCACCCCTTCTACCTTCTTTATTATTACCCCCTTCTCTTCTCTTTTGTTTTCTTTTATTTTTTTCTTTTCAACTTCCTTCCCTTTGTTTTCCTTCCTCCCCTACTCTACTTACTCAACCTATGAAGTATGGAGGCCGGATAGAGTGAACTCGAGATGGGGGAAAGGGGGATGTAGGATTCCCAAGCAGCGAGAACGAACGCGAAGACGCTGGGAAAAGAAATTACCATAATTAGTAAATAGCTAGTATAGGACCGGTACCGGTATCTAAACACTCATCGAGTCAAAGGTTGCTATCTCTCCGGTTTTTGTGAATAAACTGCCGCTCCTTACTCAAGTACCACCATATCACATGAATATACGTACGATAGTCCAGTTACAGTATCATACACCAGTCACATCGATGGCCAAACTCGAATCAGTACCCCCCTCCCCCCCCACAATTCCCAACTCGGAACATTTTCCCCCCACCGCCCCTCCCATCTCTCTCCACCACCACCGTCAGGGCGGCCATCATAACTCAGACAACGCTCACTAATCACCCCATATTCTAGCTACCCCGCATTCACAAACTATCACTCGAATGTTTCATTCAATAAGCGTTGCTCGGCGGGGGGGGGGGCACAGGCTAAAAAAAACAAAAACATCAAAAAATAAGAGCCTTGGAGCGACCATCGATCGTTCCATGGATCCTTATCATAAGCTTCAAAGGAAAACTTTTCGGAAACATCTAGATGTCCGAAACGTCCCCACAATCCCCACCCTTTTTTTTTTCTTTTTTTTTATCCACTACGACAGAAGACAAGAGAGGTGTGGTAATCCAAGCCGGCCGCAACGTATCTCTCACATAAGGTATCATACAGTACAAAAAATACCCCATCTTGGAAGAGATTACACGGTTGGAAAAGAGAGCTTTGATAACTAAATTAACTACACAAGCAACGCACCAGACAAGGAAAGGAAGGAAGTGGATCAGACTTAGAAGTGAATGAATGAATCGGTTTGTCTACAAATTCTGCAAACAAATCCTCACACCGCAGCAGAGATATTCCCACGAAATGAAAACCTCCGAATTCAGCTTCCAAGACAGGCAAAAATACAAAATGATTTGCTATACCCCTTCCCCTTCTGAATCCTCCTCCTCATCCTCCTCCTCTTAGTGTTGCTCATCAATTGAGATTTCGAGATTTTCTTTTGGTGTGTTTTAACTGATTCACTTCCCCATCTAATCTACAGTAATCCACCTCAGTCCTAGTTAGCAATGATAGAAAGAAAAGAAAGGGAAAAAGAAAAAAGAAAAAAATCCCTCTTAAACAAACCTACAGTACCGTACATCTTATGAAAAAAGGGCCCTTAACTTAGAGCGATCTATTTTTTTCGTCCTCCATTGTAAAATTTTTCCCTTCCTTCCTTCTTCTCAATAGAACTCGCTGAATTATTTTTTTTCTTCCGATCTTGGGGCCGTTCTAGTCTGTTTATCCTTACTAAACCATATGTAAGCTACTGCATTCCCGCCGCATCGGTTTGCTGACACTCCCAACATCCAACTCTACTCGAGTATATTTTTTTTTCTTCCTTTCTTTTTCCCCCACGGCGGCTATGCGTGAGGAGAAAACATGATGAGTCCCGGTTGGCGATTGGTTTCTCGGAGATAACATATTTTTTGTACTGTTGTGTGTATATACAGTACTTGGATTTGGCATAAGGCAGTCCGAAAATGCCTCTAGATAGCTATAGTGCCCCAAATGGAAAAAAAAAGTATCTGGAGTGGGGAGGGGGGGAGGGGGTTCGCTAGTTGGGTGGTTGTGCAAAGGATGACCGTATTATTTCTAGATGTTTATATGTCCAGATACGAGTAATGTGTTGTACAGTACAGTACAGCACACGTAAGTTACAGTACCTCCGTGATGCACGCGGCATTTTTTCCTCTCCTTTATGCGCCATGCTTTAGAATAAACTACAGTACGGTAGTGTAAGATGGCGGATGTGCTTCTGGATGGCCGATGGGCAGGATGGAGAATACGGTAGTGGAACAGCAGTCACAATTGGTGGGGCTGTTGGCACATGATAAACGAGGGTGACGATCATGAAGTATCACCCGCGAGGCGGTTATCTTTCGTCCTGTTCATTGGTTTTGTATGATACTAGTACGAGTATAATAAGTTTATATAGCTTGTACTAATGATATTATTGAGCCGCCTAGAGTTTAATATCTAAATATCATTATGATAGGATATTTATATAGGGGTGCGTCTGGTGGCTGTTGGTTTTGAATAGTGTGATATATATAGTCCCAGGGAACAGGTTGCAACCGGATGCTGGCGTTATGATATCTCAAGTTGGTATGATATAGCCTGTGCAAAAATGAGAGTCACAGTGGCATGTCTGGTTGGCACACAAATGGGAGCCAAGAAATGTGCTTTTACTGTAGGCATAAGAGAACGTCAGGGATGCTTTGCTTGTTTAAGGAAAGCAGCATGGGGATAGGTTCTCTCTCAAGTTCCTGCTTACCGCTGGTGCTCAACAGACTTCTTTGTCGAAATGCAAGCCACCATAGGTGCATATTATGAGGCCTATATGGCACAGCATTGCAGAGGTAAATGGATTATGATAATTGGTGAGGGGAATTGGGTCCGACATCGTGAGTATAATTGGCATACTCATCTGCCCTGGGTGGCAATGAACTACCGGTACAGTACCGGTATGTTTACAAAATAGGCTTCAGTGTTGCTATTGGGCTAGGGTTCTTCGCTTATACTATTTTATGAAGAATATATTTTTTTCTATTGTCTTTGGAAGCCTTCATTTTGGCCCCATTGTTGCAACTCATGTTGTAATATCTGATCGGCACTTAGACGGAGAAGTAGTAATAGAAAGCAGTCAAGCTCACTTGTTGCGACGCCACTTACATTGAATAAGAAGGACACAGCTCAGCTATATAGTACAGTGGTTCAGTCCAGCCATCACCACCCGGATCTTTCAACGAGGAATTAGGAAACAAAGACCGCCAAAGAAGCCATATGGAAGAACAAAAGGAATAGAAGAAAGCACATTTAGCCCGGACTAGTACCGGGCCTGATAAAACATGGGGAGCTGAAAGAAGCATTTGGGAGGAAGATGAGATCATAAATGGACAACTTGATTGTTGCCACTTGTGGTTGGCTGGACATGACACTTGATCACAAAACGGTGTTTTGACTCAAAACTATAATCGGGGTTGTTATTGAGGTTTTGCGTTGCAACTAGACACACCCTAAAACACAGCGACGAACAAAAATAAAAGCACATTGCTAGACTATCACTAACACCTTATCATACACTTATAGTTGGACCGAAAGATAAAACTTTTACCGCCTAAGGTCATCTCACCAACCCCTCCCAAATTTTCACCTCACGCACCCCGCCGCGAACCTGCTCCATCGGCGCAACGAACGCCATCTGGCTCCACGAGAAGAGCGTATTCCGACCGCCAAAGACAAATACCTCGAAACGGCCCAGGAAGGTGCCGTTCTGCCACACCCTACTCCCACCAATCTTGTCCGTCTGTATGGTTATTGTACCAGCGGGGGGGAGGGATACAGGTGTGTGCGTAGACGTGGTGTCGTTAGCCCAGATACGGCCCGGAAGACCAGGGTCGAAAGCGTTTTCGGCGACGCTACGAAGGGGGTACTCGAAGCCGTCGGCAGTGAAGACAAGGGAGGAGTTAGGGGTTAGTGCGAGTGAGACGGCGTCCTGGGCCGAGGAGAGGGTGAACCAGGAGGTGTAGGTGATTTGCATAGTGTAGTTCATTCCTTTGGACTTGGCTGCTGAATAGTCGCCGGTGGCGCCTGTTGGCCAGTTGAATAGCAGGTCTCCGGGATTGTGTCCCCTGCCTAACCTTCTGTCAAGGTTCTGGCTTGGGGCGTTATTGGTCAAGATTGACTTTGAAATTTCTAGGGTTCCGACATTAATTTCGGGACCGCGGCGTCCGCTCCAACTCCTTGCTCCGACGACAGGAATTCCATCGCGAATGCAATAATACGCTTCCAGTTGCGTCGTAGCGTCTGGACCATTGTCATTCCACGTGGCCATTATGGCGCCTTTGTTCCTCTTACTCTCAATCGGAACCTGCCACTCCGCCGTCGTGTTAAACGGATTATACAGGCTCGGCTCCCACTGCCAGCCATTGATACCACCAAAGTTCAGCACACGGACATTGTTAAAATACTGCGGATACGGCGCAGGCAGTATTGGCGTATGGTCGTTCTTCAACCCGGTATACCCCCACCAGTCCTCTGAATTAATAATCTCGTAACCGTCCTTCTCTAACTGCACAGGGTCTGACTCCCCGTATTGCCAGTGCTGAGTAATTACTGCCTTAGAAACCACAGAGGTGTTACTTGGTTCATAAGTACCCCATACACGAACTCTCTTCCCAGCGGTGGTAGAAATGAACTCGGACATGGTATTAACGAAGTGGATGTACACATCCGCCAAGCTAGAATCGTACTCATCTGCACCAATGTGCACCTCCTTTGTTTGAAACCAAGGCAGGAACTCGCTCCAGATAGCCTTCATAGTAGGTATGGTATCCGGGTGCGTTAGGTTTAGTAAATCCTTCTTCGCGAGCGCTAGCTCCGGCTTCCACTTGGTTATTGCCAAGGCGTGCCCAGGCGCCTCGATTTCTGGAATTATGGTGATTCCGCGGGAAGCGCAGTGCGCTTGCAGCGACTCGAATTCCGCCCTGCTGTGGGATTCGTTGTGTCTGGGGACTAGTGGGCGGAGTGCAGGGTTGTCCGGGAGGAGTGAGAACTGGGAGTAGATGTTTTGCCATGTGCTGTTATGACCGCGGTTTAGCGGGTAGTTGTCTGAAGCGTGGTAGTGAAATTCGGAGAATTTGAAGAAGGAGGCGTAGGTGCAGAGATCTTTTAGGAACTATTTTGGGTTAATTGGTTGGTATGGGAGAGCAAAAAAAAAGCCACAATGGCAGGAAAAACGTACATCAGCGGAATACCATTTCCTCCCAGCATCCAGTAAGAACCCTCTAGTCGGGTACGCGGGTGAATCCACTGCCCGTCCGGCTTTCAGCTCGATAACCTCTTCCGTCTTATCTCCTTGACGAACACCCGCCACCTCCCGCGCCAACATCAGTTCCTGTAAAAGCGTCCGAGTACCCCACCAAATACCCCTAGCCCCGCCGCCCAATATCTTCACCGAATCTCCCACGACATCGATAGTATACCCCTCCGAAGTCTCAACCCCGCTCTCGTATGTATACATCCCCGCCTCATCAATCCCCAAGTATATCCCGGGGCCGCGATCAACCCGCCCAGACTCAAAAGTAACACACTGCACCTTAACGTCCGCATGGAACGCGTCCTTCAGATCCCCCGCGAAGGTTTCTGCGAATTCACGCGCTGATGGCGGGATTAATGTGAGTCCGTCCGTGTCACGGACTTCTGCAGCGGATGTCTGCAGGTATATCGTTGGCGGCTGATGGGTGGAGAATTTGAAAGTTCCTGTGGAGTATTGCCACGGCACCGGTGGAAGCGCGTTATATGCTCCTACCCCTGGGAGTGATAGTGCTGGGAACAAGAGGACTAGGAGTTGCATTGTGGTGGTGGTCGTGGTTGGTGATGGAGGTCTGGTCTAGCGCAGGGAAAACTACCGCCGTACAAGCACCGCTATAAAGCTACCGTGAGGCCAAAGTCGTGAGAAGCCCGGAGCAAAGGGTGTGATAGGAAAATTGAAGTGTGTTCGTTGTTCGATGTAGTGGATAATACGACGTATATACTAGGCACGGAAAAAGGAACGCAGCTAAGACTAACGTGTCCCCGCCATTGCGAGTCCCTGGCATAGCGAGCCATCTGCAAGTTTAGGCAATGTGATTGGCTGAGCCTCAGTATGGATTTAAACAGTTGGTTAGTATTTGGGTGGATGGTTCGCTATGCCGGGCACTCGCTATACGGTAAAGACAGTTTGTGGTGGCCACTCGCACAGTAGGTCCGCTATCAGAAGAGCCAGCCACCCTCGACACGGTGACAGTCCTGTATTGTCCCTCTTTGAATGGAGAAATTGGTGTCAGATACAGTATGTTCTTTAGTCCTGCTGCTGCTGCTGCTGCTGCGGTGGTTGGTATTGTGAGACTGTTGCTCCACCGGCTCGGTGGGTTCGGAGTGAGGTTACTGAAGGGAAGCTCGACTCGTTGATAGGGTGCCGAGAATAATACGGCAGCAGGCAGCGAGAACTCGGACTTACCTCAGCCATTCCAGAGTAAAACAACCAATAATATGTCTAGCAATGCTGACTCAGCAACACTTCTTCCTGCCTCATCATTCTCGGCACCCTATTAAAAAGTGTATATTTGCACTAACTTCATCTTTACCAATAAGCCGGAGAGTAGACTATGCTATGATATGATACTCTCCCCCTATTCGAGGCACGAAAAATCACTCTCCTGCTCCCCCTCCAGAATCGTCAGGCATTCACCCTGCAATAATGCCTCTCTGATTCGAAGTGCGCCCTCCCAATTCAATTCAGGCAACTCTAACGTAAATTACCCCGGACCTCAATTCATCGGGAAATGCACCCATATGCGGATAATTCCACCCGGCGCCTGTCCCTTGCAGTGCCGATCCCGTTGCTAAGCCAAAATCCCGCCACCGAGATTTGCTTGTATCTTCCCGGCAATGTTGCAAAGAAGCCCTTCAGTGATCGAACCCGGGGGGATTGAATCGGGGTTTCTGAAAAATGGGGACAGAAGGGGGGGTTAGTACGAATATATTATATTAAGGGGTTCTTTAAAGACTTAGTAAGCAAAAAAAACCAGGAAATATTCATTCTTCAGAAGCCGGGAGAGGAGTAAATTATTAAGAATTGTCTGCTTTGTCATAAATCCTAGTTTACCCGCTTCTTTTACCACACTTTGCTGCGTTTCTTTACTTTTAACTAGCTTCAAATGTCATTATTCACTGTTTTATTAGAAGGGGTTCTATCTTATAACCCCCCGGTTCGAAAAAGCGCGTTCCAGCCCTTCGATCATTTTTTGATCCAACCCCCCTTCGTTGCAACATTGCTTCCCGGTAACCTTCGCTACCGGTACTCGTGGAACTTACCGGCGATAGTGAGGTATGATAGCAAGTACCCAAACATTCAGAGGGAAAAACAGGTGGAAAAGAGGGATAGTACGTACAAGAGGTAAAAAAAACAAGTGCGATGAGAGGTCCGTAATCCTCCACCCTTGTGTTTTGGTGCATGTATACAGCACTTGTGTTCTGAGGCAAACATCCCACCGCTAAGGGAAATTAGCATGTACTAGGTACTCCTAGAGCAATGCTAGTCAGACTCTAGTACCGTGTTTTCCGCTGCGCTAATATAATATGACGTGATGGGGAGAGAGAATAGAAACAAGGCATTTGTGCTTTTGGTTAGGGGTTGTGGTTTGTAGTTGGCTAGATTTGCTAGGTCGGTGATGCTACCACAGTCAGCGGATGTAGAGTGCCGTTTTGGTGGGCCGGGAGCAATGAGCGATGGAGTGTATGTTCTCTAGGGTGGAAGGCAGCTGGCCATGTTGGAGAATACGGTATAGTGTCTCCACGAAAAAAGAAAAAAAGAACAGTTTAGTCAGTGTTCGGAAAACAATGCATACGGATTTGGGCTCTTGTTATCCATGGAGTTTGGCAAACTTCCCTCGACAGGAGGGATCGTGGGGTACCGCATGTACTGTAAATTGGCGTAAAAAAGGAGGTAAAGGTATACGGGTATGAGCGGTAGGAGTGTCCTTCCGGGAGGAATAAACAAGTCCTTTGAATACATGGAAACTCTTTTGGATGTTATACTACTACGTACGACATATATTAGTAGAAGTTGTTTTGATATCCAACACCTGATAGGAAGCCTGCGGGTGACTATCAGTGAACATCCGCCACCAGGCAGTTGTGCACCATCTAATTTTTCTCATAGCTCGCCCTTTACTCTTGCTTCAACGGCCCACGAAAGCATATTCACAAACCCTCACTCGAACACGATACCTTTCAATTGCAGCGGTCATCCTGGGACTCCAGGCTTCGAAGTTGGACGCGCTGCACCGAACGAGCTTACTATGATCACCGCACCATATCACTCTTTTGTTGTTGTATCCTTGCAAATGTAAGAGCGCCTGACAACCTTTGGCTGCAAATCGGTGGCTATTAACCCCCTCCAGGACCCGCATACCTTTTTTCACCGCTGATATTCCGGCTGTGGTTGCTCCATATGAAGAGTTTCCCCCATAAATATAAGTCAATAGTGCTTATATTAATAGTTTTTCTCTTGCGGATCTCTCGTAATGTCTAACATCATTTAGTCTAGGGTGAGAAAATCGAAATCTACATGGCAGTAGGATAAGTATTTGTTCCCACGATAACGTTAAGTGAAATACCTTAAGATGTTAAGAATTGATCAACCCCTGCGCAATTAGCGGGAGCCCAAGGGTTCAGTTCCCCTCATATCATGAGTTGTTATTGAACCATCTATCATAGAGGGTAGGATATTTAAGTATCCTGCCCTATGGGAACTGAGAGGCTGAAGTCCTTAGCCTTCCTCAACCAGGCTATAGGGCGAATCAGACCCACCACGAGGTGGCAGAACCCGGCTCTGGACCATAAATTCCGCGATCCGCGGGGTAGCAGAAGAAAAGAATGCATTGTTTTACTTCCTTTCGATCCGAGAAAGCAACTGCGACCTTTGAACTCTATATATACTATTTGTCTCTAAATTCGGCATGAATCCTGTTCAACGGCCGGTGGCATTTCTCGGGGATCGAGTATGGCATCTGTTTATGTTTCTGGCAGTATCACTCGGACTAGCTACTCTTTCCCCTTGAATTATCAGAAGGGGGCTAATACCTTTGCCCTCGAATTTCGTGAAACTGTATGTTGTAAAGTGCCACTGGCAATCGTCTTGGAACAATGGCCAATGACTAGACGAAGGAATTGGAAAACAGAGGCTTCACTCTCGCGAGAAACCCCCGCGGCATATTCGATCAATATAACATCAGATCTCGCTCCCCGTATAAGGTAATTTCGACAAATTTTGCTGCACCTGATCTACTAAGGAAAGTTGTATGTACCCTTCACCGGTGTCCAGCGCACTGCTGAGGTATCCAGCAGCGTACCTGACAATAGCAAAGTCAAGGAGGTTTATCTGGTTAGGCTCTAATTCAATCTTTCTGAGTGCTGCAGGCCCCTCACCATGTTAGGGTAGTTAGACTTGGGCTGATTCCTCTCCATGCCTGGGGCTGAGATCGGTTCTCGTACGGAGGCAGCCAACTTGTTGGACTCCGTGAGCACCGAGTCGCTGATTGTAGCGAGGCCATATTCAAAGGTGAAGGCAGACTGACTCAACTTTGGTATGCTTGTACAGCAGTGGGGGTATCCAGTATATATCACTTCACCGTAGACTACGTGGCGGCGGCGGTGCTCACCGGGAAGGTTGCGGTAGGTTGGCTATCCTCCAACTTCTCAAAGAAGGTTATAAGGAGCTCGCCGCTGGGGGCTGTGGTAGCGATCTTGGTCGCCATCTTTCGTGAGATATACTCTTTCTCCTAATCCCCGCTCGGAATCCAAACCAAGATCTACGCCTGCACCTGCAGCAACATCTGCCGCTTCCTTGATAAAGTCCTACCGTAGTCTGGTCTTTCAACGTACTCAATTCTGCAAGGTTTGTACCCATGGATTGCCCTCCCCGAATCGCACCTCTGGGGTAGGCCGGTCTTATTTGGTGCTTCGTTCCGACCATGGAACCGGCCTCGAGCCCGAGCACGCTTTCACTAAGGCGATTAAATATATCTCCTATATACGTACAGTATTGCTCGTCTGGAGCAAATGCTCCTTGTTCACTAATCGAGCCGTTGAAATAAATAGAGTGCTTAAATAGGCCGGTAGTGTATGATTATACTATAGTTGAAACTTCCCTCCCCAGGTATTCCACCCTGCAATATTCAACGCCTTTTATTTGAGGAGGCACCCTTATCAATGGCAAAATCAACGACCTCAGAACCCTCAATACTGGTATTGTACAAGGAAATCGCGGTTCGGGATTCCCTCGAGCGGGGAAGCGTCAGGTTATATTGGGTTAAAGTCCGGGGAATCGCGGGCTTAGCGAGGCGCTTGTGTTGCCACTTGTGGCTCGGCTCCAGTTAGTCTATTTACCAGATGGATATTAAATTTACTTGCTTCAGTTTTCTTCAGGCCTCTCCAATTCTTCCACAATGACGCCACTCACAAATGACCACATGTTGCTCCTCCTCATAGCCTAGGGAGATAGTATACTAGCGACTGCATTGAAGCGTGTACTCGGGTATGGACGTGGGTGATCGGACAGCTAGGAATTAGAGGTGTCAAAGCTTCTGGCTCGTTTGGGCAATTTCGACGCCAAATTCATTCTTTTATTTCCTACGAAGGCAGTAAGTTCAGGCCTCTGGAAGCTCTGGCTGTCCGATCACCCGCGTCCATGTCCGAGTATAGATTCCGCCCCTGGTCCCAATGTTCCGGTATCTGGGGAGTACTGTGCGGTTGGTTCCAGATCAAAGTGAGACTGTAAGATCGGGGGAGTTGACCAGAGTTGGAAGGCGCTTGCTTTGGGTTTTCACGTCGTACCTAAGGGTTGCACACAGAAACTGCTTCTTTAAACAAAAAGCTAATGGAAAGACCTAGCATCTAGATATCAACACTTCATGCCAATTGCTGAAATATCGCAAGCTTAGCTTATTTCTTGTTTGGTGCTCCGTTTGCGCGAATGTGAATCGGGGGCTCCTTCGGTGCTTCGCTGTTGACAAGAAGCATGTCCAAGGGCCTCGACTCACTGGACAAACTAGAAAATATAAATTCGTTTCATCGGCCATCTTACTTTCTCAAGCAAGACAAAATGAGGGCGATTGAGACTGTCTGTCCCTCAATTTCGAAGGCTTTCTTGGGTTACGCGGTTGAGGCCCTCACCCCTGGGTCTGAGAGCAGATAAAAGTTATAGCTTGGGTTTGTAGTGTAGAGCACATATACTCAAGCGAGAAATAACTAGGGGCTACGATGGAGAGGTGTGCGAGAGAACCGGCAGAGAGATTGAGGAACATTTGGTTCTGTAGTTTTGCTAGGGGAAATTGTCGAGGGTGGACGGTGGAGAAAATCTCTTGTGGGTCCGGTCTGTTGAAAGCTCTATAAACTCTCTCGGGCCAACAGCGTCTTTATTTTATCATAGTCTCTACACAAACGATTGCTAATATTCGCACGAGTACCGGTAGGGTGTTATCATAGTATTGCTTTTATTAACTGCTGTCACTGTCAAAATGGCTGTTAACGTCCTGTTTTGTAGAGACGGTCTGAGCCGCGAATAGCCTTGTCAATGGTCTATCGTGGCCACTCAACAAAGACACTGCTGCAACGAGCAATATCTCCCCCCATCCTCTCGCGAACAACCTACCACCACACATACGGCAGCAACTAAAGCCATTGCACAATCCAGTCCTGAACCAAGGGCAGTCCTAGCTTATCAGAACCCCTAGCAAACACAGTCAGTCATGGTCCCAACATCCCCGGCGGAATCTTTCCTACAGCCTCAAAACCAACTGCAACAGAAGCATCACAATAGGTCTCAAGAGTTTCAACCCAGGGATGCTTTCAGAGGCACTCACCCCTCTCCTAATTCTTCCGTACCGGCGATTCAAAAATCTGCGATTGCCTCTGCAACTCCTCCTACAATCTCGGCCCCCCCCGCTGCTCCCTCCCGGTGCGGCGATGCAACAGAGTTGCAACAATGGGACTATGACGTCCCGTCACACAATCCACCCGACGATAGCGATTGCTGCGAATCCCCGAAATCAGGACAAGCCCCTGCAGGCACAATGTGTGATTATTCTGGCCCAGCTACCACCACTCCCGACCGCTCAGGCTCATCCAACTGTTCCAGAGGGGGCTCACCACCGCCGCCTAGTGGCATTGTCGCTTCAGTTCGGAAGGCATTGAGACTACGCTCGAGGCTTGCTGCATTTTGGAATAACCATATGTCTGTTGTGGTCCCGTATAATGCTGCACGAGACCATCTAGGTGGGATTAAATGCTCCTCCCCTCTTGCCCAATTGTCACCCCCCTCTTCTCCTCTTTTAAGGGAAAAACACACACCTCGTTCATTACAACCTCAATTATTCAGTTCTATCTGATTTCATATGATTTTCGATATTCGTCATATTCAAGAAATCTCCCTGCCCAATCCTTCCTTCTATGGCTTCTAGGCGTTCCTTCGAAGTCAACACCCGCGTTAGCCACGTGCTATTTTATCACCCGCCATCCCTGCTATGGGCTACTGCACAAGTTTTCCGAGTAGGTCGGTTCGGGGTATAAGCCCGGCTAGCATTGGCGTTGTACGGGTACGATTAGTGCGCCAATGTTGCTCAGCTAGAAGCAAAGAGCCGAGAGACGGTAGCTAGGCGTCATACATTGCTTTACAGACATGCATTCGCTTGTTTAGCGCGGATCGCAGGACATAGCCAAATGTCCAACTTACGAATATCATTGCCTCCCACGATTTCCCCTTCATTCAAGACCCTATATACCGTATCCCGCGCCTTATAATACCCTCTCTATCGCGCGGCGCACCCCGCCTTACTGGTTCTCACTCGTCCCCAATTTATCTATGCCAGAGCCCACCCCACTAATATCAATCCCCATTTACCTACATACCTTTCATCCTTCAGCACTTATTATGTCTAGGCGATCTCGATTCCCAACTTTAGAGCTTCCCAGCGCTTTAAGGGAAAGAAACCCTCTGGCGCTATAAGCCCAATTTTGCCTAACCCTTATGAATTCTTATCTTCTAATATTCTTATAATAATATTAATTTCTCCCGTCTCTGCACTTTTCTATCTTCACCGCAGCCCGATGATAATCGTAAACCATATACTGACCCGATTTCATTACAGCCTTGGAAAGAACCTATCTAGCCTATCATCGCACTTCCCTCGTATTCGCCATTTTCGCTGCTATCACTGCACAACTGACCCTGATCCAGCAAGCACCTACTCCCTCTACAACTTTAGGGTTCGACCGTATTGGGAAGCCAATCTCGATTTTGCTAGTTTGTTTCTCATTAGTCATATCTGTGCTTGGCGTCCTAAGGTGGTGGAGGCTACAGAGCGGGCTTTTGCGAGGTATTGCAATATCCGGAGGTCTAGAGGTCTGGGGTCTTGCGGGTGGAATTTTCTTGGTAAGTTCTAAATCCACTTGGCCCCACCGTAGCATACTTGTACTGTACTAGGGATTGCGAGATGGTCCGAGACTGTTGCGTCGTGATAGCTACATATACCCAAACAAACGCTATCCAGCAGGTTTCGCCAAACACCCCACACTCCAGCTCCCAATTTCTTTTTCTTTAATCTATCATTCATTAATACTAATTGCTACTGATAGCTCACAATAGTGCTCTTCGGGTTCTCTCTTGTTATGGGTATTGACAAGGAATATTAACATTTCCTTCCGCCTCGTTGGGACTGCACTATCGCGAAGGCTCCTCGAAGCCTCACAGGTTTCGGTTGGTATTTTATCTTCTGTTTTTCCCTGGAACGGACTTGTACAGTACATGTGAGCTTGAGTAACTGTATCTTAGCTCTGGTCTATGTATGAGAGATGTACCAACGGAATCTTTAAATTTCAAGTGCATAGAAAACTTTCTTTATTAGAGGATCATTTCCTTACACAGCCTTGCTCCTAAATGCCAGGGTGCCGGTGATGAAAGTAGTATCCAAATATTGATGACTCACGTGTGTTAACGTTGATTTGCTATCTGAACCTAACGTTACCGGATTTGTGCTACTATAAAAAAATGTGCGGAGAATTCTGTTTGGTCAGTCTAGGTGTCACTGTGTACCCCGAGCTGCGGGAATGGCGTGACGGCTTGGGCAGGCAGCCAACTACCCGTAGCTTATATTATCCTAGCGACAAGCATCAATAGGAAGCATCCCACCTATGGTTGGTGTCACCTCCAGCTTTGTTAGGAACTAAATCTCATTCCCAGCGAGTGATCGATGATGATGACCACCATGGTGCCGCGGTCGTTTGACAGGACGATTTGTAAAGAAATAGAGCTGATTAGATCCCCGCCTGCAGGTTTCATTTATTCATTTATTTCCCCCAAGCTATGACCCTAAAGCAAAACAACCTCCAATGCACGCTGAAAAAAACAAAACAAGACAAGTCTAAAGAAACATAAGTGAAACAGATGAAAGGACTCTATAGAAATCAAGTAGAAAAAGAAAAAAAAGGGAAGAAAAAAAGGAAAGGAACGAGCAAAACAACCGCGAAAAGGTGCAAAGGAAAAATAAAAAATAAAACAAAAGCAAGTAAAAGAAAGAAAGCAAAAAGCAGAACCAAAATCACTGACGCCATCCCTTCCCTCTTAGCCAACTAATACTCTTTGTGAGAGCCACCATCAATCCGCCCACTATCCGAGACACGCGCCGCTTATTCTCCAACGATTCCAACGGGCTCCCAACGCCAGCCTGATACCTTCCGCAATGCTCGAATGAACAACACACACCCTCAAAGTGCCGCTTGCATTCGGACCGGCCTTCGCTCCCACCGTGCATAGATGCTGCAAGTGTCGCACCGGAATCCCTCTTACTACCAATAAACGTAGTCGCCGCTGTACCCTCCCGCTGGTCTTCGCTCTGACTATACAGAGATGCCGCAAGTGTTGTGCCAGAATCCCTATTACTACCTACGAACGCAGCCGCCGTTCTATTCCAGTCCCCCCCATGTCCTCCACAATTCTCGAGCCTGCAGGACATCTCCCGGGAGTCCTCGAATGTGGACCGGGCTTTGCTCACATTTTGCACGCGCGATGGTGCAAATGCTGCTCCGGTATGCTTGCTAGTGGGAGTGGTGGCAGCGCTAGCAGTATCGCAGTTCTTCTCAAACTCCCAGGAAATCCTTCTCCGGAGGTTGCATGCCGTTAGCACTGGTGCTGGCCTTTCCTTGCGCCTCTTGGGCGCTGGAGGCGGTGTTGGCGGTGGCGAGGGAGGGGTGACCAGCGGCGAACACTGTTCTTCGTAAATGACACTCGCCATCTCAATTCCAAGTCCGATGGGAGGTCCCTCCCCCCGTTCCTTGGACAGCAGCGGCGAGCTCTGGCCCTCAAATGTTGTCGCTAGTGGCGTTTCTGCTGCTGGCTCGAGTTCAGGAAGTTCCTGCTCGTGGGTCGAATCTGTCTCTTCGGCCCTTGACATCCGAGGTTCGTGCGCCGTGCATGTCTCGCAGACCCCTCCTGACGATATATGGCCGCACAACGGCGGCGGCAGTGGGGAGGGGTGTGTTATTGGCGTGTCGGGGTAGCCAACGCTTGAGCCCCCGTCAGATGTCCCCGGCCTCACGGGGGAATCGAAGCTCGGGCTATTCCGCAAATTCCAAGTCGACCCCGTCGGGCTAACCATCCGACTATACAGAGTTCGCATGCTTCGAAAGCTTCGACAACTGTCTTTGCTATCGCTGTCCCCAGTGAATCGGCGGTTATCTCGGTGAAAAAAATTCATCGAATATGGGGAGTATGGGCTTCCCTGGGGTTGCTTTTGTTGCTTTTGTTGTTTTAGGCCAAACCCTTTGACGAGGACTTTGATTTTGCCGTACAAGAAGGGAATCTTTATTGATGGCGATGGTGGGCATTTGGCATTCTGCGGGACTGGCTCCTGGGCCCGAAAGAGGGCTTGGAGGGGGAGTTCGATCAGGGCACAAGCGAAGCAAGTTTCTAGATTGTTATTTCGGTGTTGCTGCTGCTTAGCCTTCTCATTGTGAAGTGCCGACCGGGACTCAGAGAATATCCCCATTCCAGAGCGTGTCTGTCTCTCGTAGAATCTAATCTGGTCAGGGTAGATGTGCACTAGTGTTTCTCTGCCGATCCGATATGTCGTATTGCCTTTATGTTTAGCACGAGCGAGGGTGAAAGTGAGGAAACAAGATCACTGGGATAGAATATGATAAGATTGAGGGAATGGGATGAGCGGAGGAGGGGTATACTTCACTTCTGACAGAGCAGAACTAGAACGGGATTGCGAACTCTGCGTCTTTTTTAAATAGCTAGCTAGGCGTCCAAAATGCACAAACCACTATGACGTCGCGCCTACTATATCTAATCCTATCTAATCCTATCCAATAAGAGGGCTGGAGGCGAGCTGCACATAAATTCAACGGTGGACGGAGAGAGAAAGCTTCGCAGGTGGGTGTGAGAACATTTCCCCCTTCTCATGTTTGCCAATAACGTCTCTCCACGGTAGCCCTCAGCACACGGACAGGTATCCCAAGTGTTGTACGAGCCTTATGAGCCTTCTGTGCGCACCCAAAGATACGGGTACACCACAACGCCAGTGCGAGTGCGATGTCGTACCAGGCTGGGGCCGGTACTGGTATGGCAAAAGACGGACAAAGTCCAAGATCAGTGATGTACTACGGTACCGTAAGTGCTCGAGCATTGAGCAGGATATCAGTACTTGTACCGGTACCCACACTGACTAAAGCAGATTGGACGGTGAGGCGAAGCAGAAAGGCACCCGACCACCCCAATTTTTTGGTAGGGTAGGGTGCATAACCACCCCCATCAGGTCCATCCAAGGTACCGTATGATATGATATTAGGACCGCGAGGTGTTGGCAATGGTGTGGCTCCCGTCGTTCCTTTTTGCCTGTATGAGGCTCAGTTTTAGATCCGTGGGACCAATCGGAGCGCCTTCAGGGGGAAGAGCACAGTAGGGCTACTTTGCATCACTCATCAAATAAGTCGTGATTGTGACTTTTGTCCCAAATTTCACCAAAGTGTACTATCTCACACTCACCCTCGAGTGACGTTCTATGAGAGTGTCTATCAGAACTGATATGCTAACAAAAATGAATCTCGCAAACACTCCCCGGAAGGGAAATTTTTTAAACGTCAACACCACCTGCTTCCACCCCCTTTCTTCCCACAGCCACAATACCAGCCTTCCTAAGTCTGAAGCTATCCATAATAACCCTCCTATGCTCCTCCGTCGTTATCACTAGTTCTTGAACCTCCTCCTCCCGAACCCAGCGAAATTCGTCATGCTCGACCGGGTCAACGACAACAACTTCCTCCCCCTCCCCTCCAATCTCAACCTCAAACTGCCACTTTCGAATAGCCCTCCCACTCCTCCTCCCCTGGAAGTCCTCGACGTCACAGCACCGTATGATCTTGCCAACCACTAATCCAGTCTCCTCCTTGACCTCGCGAACAACCGCGTCCAGGATTGTTTCGTGAGGCTCCACCCCTCCCCCGGGAACCTCCCAGAGGCCCGGGAAAGTGAGTTCCCCTCCCGCGCGGCGAACGAGCAGGAGCGCCGGCGGCGCATTGGTAAGCTGGGATTTACGGAATACGAATGCCCCGACAGCAAGGCGCGTTACTGGCGGTATCGTAGGCAGGAGGTCTGGTGGGGAAACGTTTAGGTGTGAAAGAGTAGAAGGGTAGGTTGCTCCAGAGGCAGTTCTGTGCAAGATGTCGCTTTCCGCCATTTTTTTTCTTAAAAAGCCAAAAACAAACAAAAAAAACACAAGGTATGATAACAGTTCGCGCTTTGGTTCGATGGTGGAAAAGAAAAAAATCCTGTTGTCTTAAAAAAAATTCTGGGCGTGGGTGCTGGCAAAAACTTTTGTCGGGGGGGGTGGGCCCGTGCCCTGCTAATCGGTCTGCTCGAGCAGTTACAGATGCCGGGAGGGGAGCGTGGTGGCTGAGCAACTGGTGAGTCATCATTCATAACAACTCACTCGGTTGGCTGTTGCCTAGCTTTTCTGCGCGTGTTCCAACCCTTCTGCCAGTTCCAGTGGGCTAGAGTGCCCGAGGACCGAAGCCTTACCTCAAGTCTGTTTCAGAAGCTTTACCTTTCGCAGGATATTATTGCCTTCCGGTAGGAACATCTTTGTATCTTATTGGCTGTTTCGGCATCTGGTTGTCTAATTGGGACTGGTTAACTGGTATAGCTGCCTTGGAGTGGCAGTGGTACTTAACTTATGTTCGAGTGAGTTGAGGATGCATAATTATTTGCTTAAATACGGTAGCGATGGAGTGACTTGTGGCTTCTTGTTTATGGGGGTTTGCAGTGCTCATGGTGCGAAGCTGTAATGAGCTTAATGTGCAAGTGCTGCTATTGGGGGGTAAATTAAGATGCTCTTCGAACTGGTGGAGTTGCCACCCCCGTTCGGCCTTGGCTACTTAGAGGGGGAGGTTTATGGTGAACCAGACCAGGTTGTATGAGGCTCTACAACACAGGACTTATTCTCGTTTACATCATATACCCCCCGGGGAACTGCCAGTCTCAATTCTGAACCCCATTTCGCGGCCTTTGATTAGGCATTGGCTAATGATCGTCATCATGAAACAATAGGGCTTAACGCGCATTTTCTTTGTCCAAGTAAATCCAACACGGACTCTGCCTTCAGCAATACCGGTATTGGTACATGATGCTAGCAACTATATAAATACTAGGAATAGTTTCTAAAGTCTCTGGAATGTGAATTCACCCCCCTGAGCCTAGGTTATGGCAGTGCCTGCAAAGTCTGGTGGGCGCGTGAAGCAGCCAATTATACCCGAATTGTATCACCTATTCATTCCGGGGGCCCTATAACAACAGCCAGTACGGTATATTGGACAAGCATAAGGTGAGAGAAACATAGGCGGAGTGCAAAAAATTAGTGCTATCGCGATTCACTACCGGTATTGTCGACTGTATTGCATTTAGTGATAAAGGCGTTGGAAAAATCGGTTTAATTGTGGTACTTTTTTCGAAGGAAGAGGAAGGCATAGGCGGAAGATACGTGTTAAGGTAGCCTTCTTAAGTGTGCTTGCAGATTTGGCAGTTGGAGAGATGTCCGCTCTGAGCATCCGGATGGAGATGGTTGTAATCGCCCTTGCTTTCTAATGTCTAAGTTAGAGGTTCTTAATTAAACATAAACCAGTGATCTCACTCTTAGATTAGGTTCACTTGAAGTGCTGTAGTCTAGAACTTTGTGTCACGTTACTGAGGTTACATCCGTTACGCCCCCACTTCCCCGCATTTAACCATGGTTCGGTCCATGTGAACCTTTGGCTCGATCCTCGTTCCCTCATTCGCCGCCTCACCGCCATCCCCATCTCACCTCCTATTACCGCCAAACATCATGTTCAGCGATACCCTCCTCATCTGTAAAGCTTGTGGGACCCAATTCGATACCGACGACCGAAATGTACTCAAAAACTGTCGAATTTGTGATGTCTGCTCCGTTTCCCTTGTTCGACCCGCAAACGGAGCTAATGGAGCTACTTGTAGGATCCCCGCCAATTTATTCCTCCAACCGGACAAGAATTCACAACTCTAGCAGAGATGAAGGGCAATTATGAGAATATGATGGCTCCAGACCAAACTAGCAATAACATAATTTCGTTGTGGACTGTGCCGAAAGTACTGTTGTCGTTTCGCCACGGTTTAGGAGCTTGGGGCTGACTGGGTAGTGTGTAGTTTGCGATCGGCCAGCGTGCCTTCTTGATCAAAACACCTCAGGGGAACGTTCTATGGGATCTGATCACTTACCTTGACGATGAGAGCATCGGAAGAATCAACGAAGAGGGCGGGATCCAGGCTATTGTGATTTCGCATCCACACTACTACACCACACACAACCTCTGGGCGAAAATATTCGGTTGTCCGGTATACCTCGCGGCGGAAGATAAAGAGTGGCTATGTCGGGAGGATCCCCAAGGGAGGGTCTTCATCGAGGGAAATGAGAAAGAGGTTGTCAAGGGGGTAACAGCAGTTAAAGTGGGAGGGCATTTTCCAGGTAGTTTAGTGCTGCATTGGGAGGACAGATTATTCATCGCTGATTCGTTTGTCACTGTTCCGGTGGGCCCTCTTTGGGGATTTACGCTCGCAGCACCCTGCTAACAACTGTAGAGTGCGTTATATCACGAGAATAGACTGCCGGGGACCGCGTCTTTTAGCTTTATGTGGTCGATTCCGAACATGGTAAGTCCTTCGATCCTGTCTTAGTATTCTTGTCTAATAAGATTAGATACCGATGCCACCGCAGGATATAGTCAATATTTGGAAGGCCCTGAAGCCTTATAAATTCGCGACTACCCATGGCGCATTCACCGGGCTGGATGTTAGGGACTCTAGGGTCAAGGCAAGATTACTAGAGAGTGCTAAAATTGCAATCAGGGCGATGGGATATAAGGAGAGTCAGTTCATCGAGGAGCTGTTGGAGTGAGAATTGATGCAATGACTGCTTTTACGGGCTCATGCATCATCACCGTTACCACTCGCCAACCGTGCGTGGATAGTAAGGTGTTGTAAAAAAAACCCTCAATGTTAATACGGGGATGTCTCATGATCGCGTACAAAAGGATATCAGAGGAAAAAATGAGCCTTCGTAGCGTTATATATGGGGAGCGGGGGAATCAGGACGAAGGCCATCTAGTTTCCAAGGCATCATTGGCACCTCTTATACATTCTTGTACCCTAACCGCTACCCCTTGGCTCTCGCTCTTCTGCATGACGATGCCCGATGCTTCCTCCTCCCTCGCTCTGCTGGAAGCTTGAAAGGCGGAGTTGGCCGGGGAGGTCACGTAAGCTATAGTGTATGAAAGAGAGGGGGCCGTATATATTTATTGCCTTTGCTAAGTTACAGTTCATCTATCATAGTCTAGTCCTGAATCCCGCCAAAGAATCCCGCCCAGCCGCCGCCATGCCACCAACCACCCCCATCATACAAGTAGAGGAAAGCTATATCGGTAGATAAGTATGATACTGCCTTCGTGAAAGGCTATAAACAGCTTATACCGTAGTACAACACAAGGACTCAACGGCCCTACTCACTACCGATGTAAACTGAGCCTTACGGTAATCAACCGAATACCGCCCGCTGTACTCGAGTATAGGCTATCATACAACGGTTCCCCGGCCATGGTATCATGAATCCTTGGCCATCGTGGGCTCCCGCGTACCTCATAAACTGGAAAGAAACGTTATCCTAGCAGTGTCTCGAGATCGCAATAGGGCACCATAAGTTGGCTGACTCCTTATAACCAGGACTAAGCCTTTCAGGGCTCTCATTTTGACGAAACCGTAAGTTTCATCTCAGCAACTTCTCATGATACAAGTACTCGTACCAACGCAAAAGCATCTGCCGCCGGCTCTCGTAGTAGTTTATGCGGTATCACATGGATTAGGGTACCATAGGAACTGCCGGTGGAGCAATTGGGAATAACGCTAGGACGTCTGGAACTTCCCCCTTTGGATTGAAGGGGAGCTAAAAGGATGGGAAAGCCTATTCCATCAGCCAATCCTGGGTTCCCAGTGTGTTCAACCAGGTGCAATGTTTCTTTTGTTAGTAAAAATGAGGAACGTTTTTTTACTCACAGCTTAAAATTAGTCAATGAATCTCCTGCTTGGGGAAACGCCTGGGTAGAGGGTAGGGATCTGACCAGGTTGAGGTGAGGCTATTCTTACTATTTATCTTGTTTGGTATGATACCACAAGAAATCGGGGTTTCCCACGAAAACCACATTTTATCTGCCTCGTATGTCTAAGGTTTTCGAGAGAAAGAGAGAATAGATTTAATGCACCTGGACCTCGTTTATTTCTAAAGGGATATTTGGATTTTTATGATTTCTTTGGGACTGTGTTTTCCCACTTAGAGGTTGAAGTATCATTCTTTCGATTGTGGGTGGAATGTTTCATTTTTGCTGGTATCATACTGTTGGTATTATATGGAGGAGCCGGGATTGGCTGATAGAATAGGTTTTCTTCCCTGAGAAGGAATACTGTTTCTAGCGGGGCATAGCTTGGGAAGCCGGGCCTGCTGGACCTCCATGAAATCTACGATAGGCGGTTTTAAAGAGTTTCTCTGGTATTCCAGCCCGTACGGTAGGGGAAACGCGACCCCGGGTTAGTCTCCTCGGAAGCCTACCCCTCTGCCAATCTACAGACGAGGACTTGTTTGTCAGACTAGCTTTCTGAGCCGACCCTATATCGGGCGAGTCTCGGCAGGCTACTATCGGTGCCCTAAAAATTCTTGAGACTCGCTATCTCCATCAACCCAGGATAGGTTCGACCCCGACAAGTTAACAGAAGTGCGTATACCAGTTAATAAGATCCGACATATGATACCCTAGAGGCCATGACAAGAAAGCATTAACCCCCTATCTACCTGTGCTGTTAGTTGATACAACCCTCAGGTGAATTAAAGAAGGAAGCCGCAACCAGATTTTTCCCAACATCTGATATCACGTGACGATTATATTAATCGGCAGCATGAGTGCTGTAGTAGTGGACTAGAGATGAGAAATTGGTCATGTGCTTTCTATGTGACCCGAGGATCTGGTATGAAACCTTTAAGGGCTTACGCTTGAGTACGATTGCGCATCACCCAGAACCCAGGCGGAAGGTCCAACTTTAGGTGGTATTCGGTGCAATCGCACCTGGCTATAACGAACGCCGAGAACCAAGACCCTAAAAGTCTGGTTCACTGATTTTTACTGTGGGGAGTTCGTATAGAAAGCTGTTTTCTGCAGTAAATTCACTCGCGTGGCTGCGAGGTACTATTCCTTATAGATAGGGATTCGTTATAAGGGGTTCATACAACTGGTGATGAATTGGGAGAGTTCAGATGGGCGGTTCAGTTGCGATATTACTTTTTCGTTTTCGTTTTCGCTCTCTAGTCAGTTGCGAGTCTCGGTGATGTTTAGGCACCGTACTGGTACTTGTGCAGTACTCATAAGATGGCAGGACCTTTCACCAATGCGTACTGTAATTGTACCTCTTGTGTTGTTGAACAGTTGATTGTAATACAATATTGACTTAGGGTAAGTATTGCGTGTGGGAGCGCGGAGAAGCTTTTTGGTTGGCTCAGTGTGCTGTCTCGGTCTTAGGAGGGACTGGGTGCTCTTCTGGCCGAAAAGCTTGGAACTGGCCTTAGCCCTTCCAGTCGTCCCGTCCGCCCAAGACGGGGTGAGGATGGCCGACAGAGGACGAGACGGTCTCGTCCTTGGACCGGACGGACCGCGCTATGTCGTTGGGATTTCCTCTCATGGCCTGGTCTCGTGATTTTGTTTTCTCTTCTGTCTGGGGGAGGAAAGGTCTGTGCCCCCGCTGTTTCTAGGGAAGGAATTTTTTAACTACCGGCACACAGCATACAGTTTAACTACTGGTGCTCAAGTTTCCACGGCATGTGTGGCATCCGGGGAGGGAGAGTTAGCCCCACCGGTCCGACCGGCCCCCGCGGGGCCCCAAGCACAAGGGTTCAGTTAGGAGACATCGCAGATAGGGCCCCGGATTGGCTGCGACGATTGGGCTCCCCTGGCGAATTTTGTTGAACCTTGAGCCTATCATACGCCCTATAGCCCGTAAGTTTGGGGACTCTAGGACGATGCCACTTGGAGTGAGGAGCATGGATCACGCTGTGCAGTACCTGCACTTTTGCTGTGTTGTGCAACCAACGGGAGTGACCGGAACCCAGGCGCATCAACACCCTTGCAACTGATTTATAGCATCTGTGGTACTTGTACTACCGGGAGCGAACATGAGTAGTACCGTCTCAGGATACCCATACGGTACCGGTATCATATCCTGCTATCACCCCAGAATATCTCATACCCCACACAATTACGGGGTTCCTTGGGCCGAGTGGGGAAATGGAGAATCCGGCTTCAACAAATGGCGTTCCCGGCGATCGCCCCATTCCCCGGATCCTTCGAGGGAGGGCAAGCCGAGACTTCGGGAACCCTCAAAACACGTTTGGGTGAAGAAAGACTCAGTTGAGCATCTTGATCGACATCTAATTTATCCTAATATCGTAGATATTCCGGTTTGTGGCTTGGGTACAGCGGCCATGTGCCGCTAACACTTGTACTGCAGCAGTGCTCAGGCACACCACAATACAGGATATCGATGAAACCATGGCCAACTACGAGTACTCTTGCGGCCGAGTCGAAGTTGAACACCGAAGGTGATAATTCAGATATTAAGTGTCTAGCTTTGGCTCGGCTGCGCTAACATCATGCACCCATTCTCTCGTGCCGTACCCAATTACCGGTAATGCATGGCAGTCTAACAGTCGCTCAATTCTGCTAACGTACCCCACGGTGAGCCGAAACACACGGTGACACGAAACCACCGGTTACCAGTCCACCAGTAGAGAGCAGAAAACCGGTTTCCTAAATACAACTTTATATGTTTGTTCCGGGTCGCCGTGTGTTTCGGGTCGCCGTGGGGTACGTTATACTGTAAATTCACCACCCTCCTCCCTATTCCCACACACACACACGCACGCACACACTAAGAAATAAGATCTCATCGAACGCCTCGATATTCCCCGGAACCCGGCATCGGTATTCCAGGAAGTGTGTCTGTGGGCATGATGGTAGGCTCAAAGAAAGCACTCACCCAGCGCCAATTGAAAAGGCCTATAACCCGCTCTCTTCTTGTTGTTTTTAGTTCGAGTTGAGACTTCCGAAGCACAAAAGGAAGGAAAAGGAATTGAAGGTGGAAAAAAAAAGACAACGTCCTCCTTTATTGACCAGCTAAATCAACCAACCAAAACGGGTGTCAACAATTCATCCAGACTCCACTAGCGGGGCATCATCTATTCACTTTCCATGCCATAATATGAGCCCAACTACCGGCCTAATGTTTTCGAAGCTCAAGGAGGCCGGAAAAGATTTAGTCATCCCGGGTGAGGGACCCTGGGGGTCTACGACTGCAACTATTTTACTATCGGTAACTGGGGTTGTGGTTATCGCGAGGATGTATAGTCGGGGGGTTATTTTGAGGTTCGTGGGTGGGGATGATTACTGCATTTTGTGTGCAATGGTAAATCTTTAGCCATGAAGTGATTTTACTCTGGAAATTTGGAAGGGAGCGGCCGCTGATAGTTGGTGCTTATGTTGCAGGCTACGGCTATTGCGTTGACTGTGTTGTTATGCAAGAGTATATTCACCGGAATTACCAACTGGTTGGAAATAGTTGGACTGACTTTCCCCGACAACCAGGTGCCGAATATGGGGCTGGAAGACATATATCGGAAATTCCGAAAGATGATATTCTTCAGCTGATTAAGGTCTTTCACACCTTCACACTCCTGAAGGGAAGAAGAAGAAAAAGTCCACCAAAAGCTAAATAAGTTGACTCCCTCAGATAGGATACAGCATGCAAATCCTATACGTCGTCGTAATGACTTTCACGAAAGCCTCCCTCCTCCTCCTCCTCTTACGACTGGTCCGGAATCGCCGGATGTTAATAGTTGTATGGACAATTTTCGGATTTATGTGTGTATTTGCTATGGTAAGCTTCTGGGCCTCGGTATTTCACTGCACGCCACCACCATATGCTTGGAATAGGATGGACAGAGTTGGAAGTCACAAGGGCAGCTGTGGAAATTTCAAGGCTCTACAGTATTGGGTACCCGCTGGGAGTATTTTGATGGACATCGTCTTGTGGCTGCTGCCGCTGAGGTTGATATATCCATTGAGGTTGCCCAGAGCGCAGAAGGTTGTCCTGTATATGGTGTTTATATTGGGCGCCATGTGGGTATTTGAAATATTCCTTTTTTTTTTTTAAAAAAAAAAAAGAGAGATAGTTGCTTATGTATGTATGGTGTGCAGGGTGTTTATTTCAGCTTCTGTAAGGATATCATTGATCCTCACGCTGGGTACCTTCGGACCTCACCCTGAAGATCCGACGTGGACGACTTATCAGATCAATCTTTGGTCAATGTGTGTATTTTCATTCCCCCCTCCATTCCCCACTATGGGAATAGGTCTTGGCTGACATAAGGTGAAACAAAAATAGTGTTGAAGCAACAATCGCAATAATATGCAGCTCCTTGCCAACTCTTCGACCCCTCTTCAACACACACTTTCCCTTCGTCTTCGACCTGTTGTCCAAGGTTTTTGATAGGCCAGACAGAGCTTGGGACCAAAACTCATTCCATATACCTGCCTCCGTAAGGGAAATCGACGCTCAATCACCTTCTAAGCGGGCATTCCATTCTACCTCAGATTTAGGGTTTACTTCCACGGACCTATTCCCCGACCCAAACACAGGATGCCGGGATCCTGATATTGATCTTGAAGCAGGCCCGTCAAAAAGCGGTGACGGAAAGGAGTCTCGGGGCATCATGCTCGAGATGGACATAGCCGATGTACGCCTTGACCCAGGGTTAGAAACATTAGGATCTGCTGAGACCCCAAAGTCCGGTTCTGGTTCTAGTTCAAATTCAAGCTCTATTTAGGGTGTATGTCCATTTTATCGGTTCATCGCACTCGGCGTTTTGGCTACTGCACAATTTTCACAATACTCTAAACAGCCTTATTATTATTATATTCCAGCTCACATTGTTTTTTATCACTCTTGTCATTGGTTATTCCTCTCTTTTCCAGTCTTCTGATTATTATTTACTTTTCTTCATCTATGTATACAGCACAGGTCCGGCGCGCGGGAGTAGTATTGGTATACCTGACGGAATTTGTAGGAATTCGCTTTCTTGGGAACCTTTAATAATTCATAAGGGGAAAAAATCCCCCACAGCCTAAATACCCCCGAGTGACCCAATATGATCTGCAACCATCTAAATTCTACATCCACTGGGTGTGAAACCACCCGAATCGTACTACCAACACTACATTTGCAATTCTGGGAATGAGCTCCTAGTGTGGTACCGGTATTGTACCTAATATCCTCCCTACAATGGATACTTGTAGGCCAGAATCCAACACACACAAAACCAGATATCTAAAACAGAATGCGCACCCTCCCAAAAGCCGCACTTTTTCCCTTGGCCAATTACCCGAGTCAATGCGGTTCCCTGGATCTCTTCACTTTCGCGGCCATCCTAGGTATTTGGGTAAATTGGAAATAGCGGGAGGGTGCTTACACAGTCCTCAATCATCGACATGCTAAGCAATAGAGAGTCATGATCGGAATGCAACCCTACCATACCGACACCCCTTACATGCAACAACAAAAACAACTCCCCCCTCCTCTACCCCCAAACCACCAGTCCGTCGATTTAATCTGTAATTAGGAAGTATTATAGTAAGGAATACGCGGGATGGAAAGGGAGGAGGAAAAGAAGCCGCGTTGGGTAACTTAAGGGGCTGGAGTAAGAGATGTTGTATTTGGCCGCACCCGATAGGCCGGGAAGGATAGCGTATTAGTACATGAATGTGAATTTCCGCCCACGGAGGTCTGTGAATAGAAAGCTAGGTTACCATGCGGTAAAAAATAAAATAAAAAGGTAGAGCCGGCTGCTGGGCAATGACGTCTGTGACGTGATACCATTCGATTCGATTACGGTGGCCTGATATGGCCCGGTTCTAGAGGTGTGTTTAAGGTTGATTTGGTTATAAAATTTGGTCAATAGAAATAGCAATCTTTGTTCTCCCACTGTTATTACCTCCTCGCCGATATTGGCGAGGCGGGGGGATCTCTAAGTTTTTCCCTACGGTAGCTCCAAGCATGGCTCCCCGGGGGAGGGGGTCTTGGTAAACGATATAAGCTGCGGGCGATTGGTGGACTTTTTTGTTGTTGCTTGTCTTGGCTTGTGTAAGTGTCGGTCTTGGGTGCCTTCCTCTGGTACGGTATGATGGGAGTGTGCAGTTTAGTACCGTACTGGCATGAGAGCGGATTGTTGTGAAATTGTTCTGATACGGTATCTGCCGAAAGAGAGTGGAGCGAGATCTAACTCAACACTTTCGACTAATCGCGCAAAATTCTCCGCCCGCTGATAGACTATCTTTGATGAGTCCTGTCCTTGAGCGAGGGCGGTGGGAGCTAGTACTGGGCGCAAATAATTCGGTAAGGCTTGGACCATTTTTCCCCACATAGCGAGCACCCATCACAAGGAGCGCTGGCTTACAAAATTCTTCAAACTATGCCTTAAGACCACTCAACTAAATAAAGGCCAGTCAATAGTCTAAATGCTAGGTCCTCGCTATGTCGGGGGCTCACCATAGGGAAACATTGCACCACTTATGCCCTAGGGAAGTGGCTGGACGTTGGTGGGCCCAAAACGCGGAATTCCAGCCATCTCTGGTCGCAATGTCTCGTGACGAAGCCGCGTCCACATGGTCAAAACTAGAATGTCTAGAGTGCGGCATTCGGAGAGATTTTTGAATTCTTCTAACAACGGTTATTACTAGTTCAGTGATGTCTGTTGGTGGATTCTGTTATCAAGACATTAACGTAAGCGTTTGATATTACCAGTGCCGTATTGCTGTTAGTCTACGGATTTGTGGGGAAGAGGAATGTTATGCCATCTTTTGTTAAAGTTTGACTAGGGATTATATTTGTAATAGCGTTGTTTTGAACTTGGTAACAGTCAACGCTTCTTCTTTGTGAAATCGGGCCTCTCTCCATAGGCACCAACTGATCGTTAGTTGCGAAACAACTAGTGGGGGTGGCTAACATTCCATTGTTTTCGCTCAGCATGTTCTTCCTAAAGAAGGTAGTCCCTGAGTACGCCCCCCCAAACCGATAACGGAAACATCAGCCACTATGCTACTCTGCTACCTATTATGGGTTCGTGGAAATAGACCCAAACAATAGATATCTCCATTTATTATGAACTGGAGAACTGTAATATTGGCCCTGTCTTCTCTTAGCTTGCCGCAAACAATGCACACAACCTGGTATTAGTTGACACTCCTACAAGTAATTGCCCCCGCACAATAGAAAGTTTACGATTTCATCCACTCCGGGAATGCCAGCCACCACTGGGACACACTCTCCTATCGCGGCATCACTAGAATCCATCCGAAGCCAGGCTTCAAGATATCAATGCCCATCCACACAACCCTCAAAGAACCCCGACCGAAGACAGCTTCAATAGAAGGCTCTATAAACAAAAGTCTATATAACACCCTTCCCAGACTAACCCATTTCCCCCAAATCATCACCATATTACCTCCATATTCATTGCGACTCACCCACACCCACTCCCTTTTTCTCCATATCTCGAAACATGAAGTTTCTCTTCATCTTCTTCGCCACTGCGGCCCTTAGCGTCCCCTTCCTATCATCTCGTCAAGAGCCACCACCCCGTTGCCGTGATCGCCTTCACTACCTTTTGTGCATCGAGACATGTTTGGTGCCGGGCACGGTCGAGTGCCCGGATCGCTGCTGTGAGTTTTATCCCGAGTTCTTCTTGAGTTTGAGTTTCGGAAGGCTTATATTTTTTCCTATTTTAGCGCTCATTGCTTGTTCGGGGTTAATTGGACCACTTGAGGCTGGCGAACAGGAAGGAGGACTGGGTAAACCTGGTCCTGGGAGACGGGAGATTGGATAATTGGATAACCGCGGGGCTCGGCGGATTTGGAGTACTGGGTTCTATATTTGAAGTTGGTCTGCTAGCTTGTTATCATGGAAAGGTTATCTCAGCGAAAAAGGATAATTTGAAAGTTGGGCGATAAGATTGAGGCGCTATTTAGTGTTCCAGAATATCCGAGTGATGTCCCAGGATCCAAATCCATATGCATGGACCCGTCGTTACCAGTATCTCCGTATCTCCTCGGCAATAGAGGCTTTACAATTTCGCATAGAGGGCCAAATACTAGCAATCCAGTTACTCCATAGCCGCATTTGTCTAGGATCCAGAGTCTTTTGGCAAAGTCTCTAATGATCCTTGTTGAGATCATTCCCAGGTTCTCTTCCGGCAACACACTCGCCCGATATCGGTATACCACCAGGTTCAATCCGAGGTATGACACCCGAACAACGATGCACGGTCCCTTCCTCGAAGGGCAGCGGTGAAGATGGTAGAGCATTGTTGTGGCTCGCGGAAAGTCTTCATATCAAGGCAAGCTGCAGAAAGAAAGAAAAATCGCGCCCCCAGGTATCATGAAACATGTCAAAAAGAAAACAAACGCCCCTCCTTGGGTAGTTTCCAGGCTATCGGGGCTACTCCAGACCTGATTTGTCTGGGAAAATCGACATCCTGGTGTTGAGAAACTGTTGGATCGTTTTGTTTTAATGAAGACCCTAGCAAATCGCCACAAATCCTGTTCGCTGGAATGGACAGATATCAGTGTGATCAGACACGGGCTATTGTGCATTCTAGTTGGGAGAGTTCCGGGTAAATCAAAAAATTATGGACTCGTACATTTACTACCTTTAAAGCAAAACATTAATGATCCCAACGAAACCTATTTTTGGTATGATAGCATATTAAAGTGAGCCACCCTGAAGAACTCCGCATGACGAATGGAACGGTGCATACGCATACACCGCTAGGAGATAAACATTACATTCTGCAGTCCATATATCATAAATATTATCACATTGAAGGAGCAAGGCCATTCCCCAAACTTTTTTTGCAGAGCTCTGCTACTCCGTTTGGCTCAAGGAGAGACCACCTAACGCCCTCAGCCCAGTGCTCGGCATGCCCATGCGGCAACTCCTCTTCAATCCCTAATATCTCGCACAGGTAAGTTTTTTCGGCTAGAACTTATAACTATCTTCTCTTGCCTAGCTGAACAAAAAACTATATCTAAGCATTTACAGGTGTATCGATACAAGCTAGAGTCGGAAGTTATACCAAAACTTGTAAGTACACGCCAAAAGAAGCAAGAGCTCTAGCAAGAAAATATCCTCTAAAAGACTAAGGCTACATATTTTGACTAGACCAGAAGGTTTCCTGGCAGAAGGGTGATGCCCAGATATAGGTAGAGGGAGGTACTTCTAAGAACCTAAACACTCCTCTTTCTATCCGGGTGGGCGGCGAGGCTCAGGGGGCAGAATAACCTCAAGCTCGAGGAAGTGACGGTTGCTCAAGGTGGGAATCCGTTCATTGTGGTGGCACCCGCCTCCTGATCTCGATTCATAGGAGGAAAAGACCTGCCGCTATAAGTGCTGGCACTTCTGCAACCAAACTTGAGGAAGAGGATTACTTACGTTCTCGCCCTGAGATTATTAGGCTAGAATCGACCTCTATTTGCCCCTTCATCCTCCCGTGTCCTTTGAAGCCGTTTGTGTTATTTTGGCCAGGAAGTATTAGATCCAGAGTTGTCTTGTCTTCCAAATCCGAACGAAGAAATACGAATTCGCGGGTAGAAGGTTTAAAATAGACTCCTCCAAGTGCGGTGCGTAATAAGGAATAGAAACTGTTTTCAATGACAGGTAAGTTACTGCTTAAATATAAACAATTTTATGCAGGTTTCGAGACAAGTTTGGGCTTATGCGAAATAACAAAAGTGAAGCAGCAGATAAAAAGTGCAAGCTATCACGGATGGGTCGCCAGGCTGGTTGCAAGGGTATTCAATTTAGGTTATGATGAGATACCGGTAAGGCAGCTGTTTCCGATAAGTTGCATTGAACAAGACTTCTTCCATGGGTAATCGGGGTCTCAAGCAAGTTTGTAACCTCCTCCTGCCTGCCACCTTCTAAAACGAAACTTCATATGGATAAAGGAACCCTCTCGAACCATGACGAGAACCTTGTTATCGATTGTGACTTCTAAATCATTCGTTTACAAATGTCTCCCTTGCCAACAAAAAAATCTAGTCAAGCACTCCAGACGGAATACGAGTGAGTTTTAATGATGGAAAAAAGAGGCCAAAAGAGCATCGGGACCAGAGTGTCTCGTAGAACTGGGACTTATTGTAGGACCTACTTGGGGTGGATGGCCGGCTCACCTCCTCAGGGCGGTAGTAAGCTGCTGCTAGATTAATCAGGTGAACAGGTGGGGAAACCGGATTGAAATCCTCTTTTGATGGAGGACCGTAGGTGAGAGATGTGTGTTAATGAGGCGGTCATCAGCATTAAAGATTTTCAGCACGGCAAGTCACTGAACAATACCAGTACTCGGGTGTGTCCATAAAAATCGGAAGGATCAATACCCTTGTCATGCAAGGTTGGCGAGCAGAAAGAAACAAAAGTTGGAAAACTCCCCTAGGGGGGGGGATCAGCAGCCCAAGAACCTGTAGCATGTTGAAATGAAAAGAGCATGTATGGGGGGATAGAATCCCATGAAGCAAATTTAATAGAATAAATCTATCTTAGTGATACCAATAACACAACTTTTCAATCTTGGAACAAAGAATATCCTCTTTTTTTCTTTCTTGGACACAATCCACACTTTGACCCCTCAGTTCACTTTATGCCAGTATCCTCCCTCCTGCTGGGTACAGTCAGCAGTCATTACTCAGTTCAACATGGCTTGTTTAAGATGTCTGGTTACATGAAGTTACATGGTTTCCAGACATTGTGATCACCCGATCCTTTCGGCCCTGATTCAGCACGGGTAGTTTCCGATTTCTGACCCACCCGAGTACTGAGTACGACCGCAGTAAATAACATAATTCGGCCAGATTTATTTATAATCTCCCACCGATCGACCTTGGCTTATCCTTTCAACGTCTAGGGAAAAAAAACCCCTGCCCCATTTGCCTTCCTGTTCTAGGCCCTTCATTTGTTATGCTTCAACGAAAACACTGGTGGTGCGCCACTAGTTTGCGTGAATTTCCCACGATGGATCTTCGATAGAAACATGATGATCTCTTTTCTTCCTTTCTTTCGTTTCCGTTCCTCTCGTTCCTCTCTTTCTCACTTGAGCACGATCCACCGGGTGTTCGGTGGAGATCTCCGTTGGTGAACCTGATTACCGGTACTTGTACCACGTTCCCCTGAGCCGCCTACGTCAGTGGGGCAAAAAAGAGCCCTTTCCACGGTCCTTCGGCAGCCCGAGGTGGGCTGACCATCGCACCCTAAGCTAGATGCATCGCACTCGATCAAGAATTGTTAGAATTTAGCTTTTATGGAGCCCTAATTGGGTTGTTTACAAGAAAACCCTAAGCTTAACACTGTTCAGGCCTTCGCCTTCAACAACATCTGGGCAAGAATGGGTCTGTGTTCGCAAGAATCCCAGGAACTCTAATCATAACGGGGGGGGGATACCAGTGGAGGTCTCTCCGGCCCAGCTCTCCTGGGTGTGCCTCTAAGGAAATGGCGTCTCTTTCCTGGCTAACTTAAAAAAAAATTTCCGCAACAAAACTGGGAGTCTAAACAAGCACTATTTTTGTGGGCGGATGGAAGGGCACTTAGGAACCTTATCTTGGCCCATGGGCCATGCTAGCGCCTTCCTGAAATTGGGCTTCAAAGGGCTGGGTGGAGGGTCGGATAGTGTCCGGCCCTTCAGTCCTGTTCTATGATAGCGCCCTTTGCGAGGCGCCCTTCGAACCCTTTGCCCAAAGCCTCTGATATCCTGTCTCTGGAGGCGTTGTGCCTGCGTCCAGCGAGAGGGTATGATATCAAGCGGTATCGTACAACAGGACGTGGCTGCGACACATTGGCTTGTTACTACCTCTCGGGAATCTAAGAAGGTAGTGCTTAGTCTCTGGACGTTGAGTGGGGGGCTACGTATCTGAATCGCGTTCTGTTCATCCCAAAACAAGTCTTGGTTCACAGTCCGTCCCCGACGACGGTGAAGACGGTGGCGCAGGTTTATTTTTTAGAATGGGGAGGATTAAGCTGGGCCTAGCTTGATGACAAGTATTCGCGCCTTTTGGTGGTTACTCTATATCATACCAGACTCCGGTTAGACAATGGCACAGTGATTGGAGAAAGGGGTCCCCTTGCCGGTGTTGCTCAAACCTTTTAAGCTTTATTGATCTTCCCTACATGTATGGTATAAGTTACCTTCCTTTTTTTTTCTTCAGCAAAGCAGAATTTTCGGGGCCATTTCGCAAGGATGAATGAGTGAAACGAGAGCTGAAAGGAGCAATCTCCGATTGGAATCCCCAATATTCGCTGATCACCCGCTGGAAGCGTAGAGCCTAGTGGGGTTGTTTATCAATACTGAACCGCTTGGTGGCTGAGCTCTTTGACCTGCCGGTGAGCTCTGAGTCCGGAATTGCTTTCTTTTCTCGGCGAGCTTGGTTATCGGGGTCAGGTTAGCGGCGTTTTCCTGCAAAGGGGGCTGGGCACTTGAGCAAAAGTGAGAACAAGAGGGCAAAAAGGCAAAAGGCAGTAACAAGTTACAAGTCTCTCATTTGGCAGTATGGCTATGGTTAGGGATGTTTGAACTGCATGTGAAGTGCAGCACAAGCTTTTAGGTATCATGCAATATTGTACTTGAATACTCGTGGAATAGTGGATCGTTTATTCTACCTAATGAGACATGACAGATTGACACTGCATGTACCAGTATTGTTTCGGCATTAAATCACAGCAACTCGATTAACGAACCATACGATAACATAAGGTAGTTACCTACGCTGTCCAAAGGATAAATCCCGAGTCACACATTATCTCCGAGACGACCCAGGACCCGCCATAATCGAGATGATAGGGAAATAGCCACTTGAGTATGGAACAAATGCGTCGCTGGTGAACGGCGGGTTGGGTAGGTCCTAACTATTGCATTACCGGCAGGCGAACCATCGCTTGCATGGGCACCGGAGAGGTCTCATGTGCAAATGCGGTGTCCCTTGCAACCATCTTCAGGAACGGGAGTTCCTCCATAGCGTGCTGGGTGTTTGTGGCGTATGAGAGAACAAAGGGCTTCTATTCCCAATCAGCGATTTGAGTTATTTAAGTATCGTAATTATTGATACTTTTATAGCGGGGAATTTGTCGTCTGTAGGTACGATACAGAAGCCCTCTTCCTTTGGTGGATTATCTGTAGCATGCATCTATGAGGCATACGGCTATGGGCAGCTGTTTTCACATCCTATGCCATCAGACACCGGGGGGGAGTGGTGTTGGTTTTGTTTCCTTTGCATCAGTTGCCGGGTACGCAACTGGTATCGGATTACCGGTATCGGGTCTGGCTTGTTGCTTCGTTCTATAGGGCGTTGGATTTAGGGATTGGTTTCCTCCAGAGCAGAGGTTTGTCAAGGATGACGGTGAACTATGTTTCTGCTAGTCTAAGGTTTTGTCTTCCCCGGAATGCTTCCGCGCGTTTGCTCGCTCGCCATGGCTGGCGCAATTTTGATTGATTTCTGCAGTAGAGAGATGTTAGTGCTCTGGAGATAACATATATATATTTCCGACCCCATCCTTCGCGAGCATGTATGCCGATCGTCTGGTTCATCGTTTTCTCACGTTCGGTTGTTGTGTTTGGTCCACGGTGATCACATCCGTAGTGGTTCATCCAATCGCTTGTCCTATCCTTATGTTGTTCATACTCGTAGTCTACTCGAGTACTCGAGTACCGTACAGGTTGCTTATGCAATGGAGGCTTGAACGATGGAAGGGGGGAGGAGGCGATTTGAGAATTACCATCCTACAACAGCTGGAATATGCCAAGACTCCAATACCACTTGGAAGCAACCCTCCACAATCCGCAATGCTGTTTAATTGCTCTCTCTGGGCTAGGGTTGATACTGAGATTCAAAGAGGAATTGTGCAATTTACAATAATGGTGCCTGTGCTCTATCGACCTATTAAGCAGCTGCTGGGGTTAAAGAAAAGCCTTGAATTGGAGTACTGAAGAACAAGTCCACCTTTGCACAACGGACCTCATGGGGTGAGCAAGCGAAGTGAACGGGCGATTCCCGGTAGCCTGCTAACAAAGTATCACGAGTCTCCCGATAGAAGGTGTGGGAGGAGGGGCGCAGACGACTTGTCTCTTATGGTCGACTATTCGGCCATCAGCTAATAAGCTTGCAGCCAATTCATCCTACCGGTATTACCCCTTATCAGCAGGCATACATTACGGTGCCACATAGCCTATCTCCTCAACTCCGCTCTTTTCATATCATATCCAGCATCTTTGTCACCACTGCAGCCGCAATAGTTAACTTAACCCCTCTCCTCCCCTCCCCTCCGGCCGTAACTCTTCTCGCTCTTTCAAGTCCCTCCATCACTAACCCCCCCACTTATGTCCCTTACTCTCACTCACCCTTTCACATCTTGATCACTCAAGTTTCTCAGAAACAGCCTCCTTTTTGCGCTGTCCATTGACTAACCTATTTGACTACCGGGTCTTTTCCTTCCTGGGATGCTCGAGCACTAGCACAGTACTCACCCTTTCTCGCTCTCGCTTGTCCACCTCACATGACTACGGTCTCCAGTCCGCTTTGATTGAGTCTGCGCACATTTTCTTATTGGCTGGCCTAACCATATCTAACATTCTGCAGCTAGCCTGCCTTTTTTTAAACTCGCTAGCCGGCAAGACAGAAAGGAAGAGGAGGGGGAGAACTGGGCAAAGGAAGGTAGGTGTGTGCCTGTTTGAGCGTTCATCATAGCATCAGAGGGAAAGCAAAGGGCCGCATGGGTGGGCATTTGTGTGAGTGAGTTTTAGTGTGCGGTTCGCAGTGGGCGAGAAGCTCGAGGTGTGTTGGGGTAAGAGGCTAGGAGAGGAAGGGTGGTGGCAAGGGCTTTCTTTGCTCTTTGTGCCATTTCCTGAACTATTCAGGAAAGGGTCGACGTTCGTATATCATAGCTCCTGGCTTCTTATGTAACCTTTGGTTTTTAGGGATACCCGACTCTCTCTTGAAAAAAAAAACCCCCCCCCCGATCATCCCGCCATCATACGGAAAGACAGGCCCCCAAAAGCCGCTCTTCTCTCGGGAGAGAAATAGTTTATTCGAAGGCACAACGAACTAGGTACCGGTTTTCAACATTGCGACTACGGTACTTCAACCACAGAATTTCTGACTTTGCCGTTATAACTGATCATATCTCCATAAGCTTGGGATTACCGCTATTGTTCGCCCGGACGGAGGCGACAATCCGACTTTACCGGCACTTTTTGGAAACGAGCGAGGGGAGTTGAGGAGTGGAAACGTTGTCGAGGGAAGAGAAAGCGGGGGCAAAACACCAATTTGGTCAGAATCACCCAGCTTCTCAATCCCGCCACACGATTTTATGGCTCCTCCTCCTCTACAAGATGGGATGGCGGGGTCAAATAATAATAATGGTACTCGGGCTTCGATAACAAGCAATAAAATCACCGGAGGAAAGAGTGGGAAGGCGCTGGATAATCTATTCATCGATCCTGAACATGAATCTTCTCCCCCTCCTCTCCCCGCATTCCCGTATCGTCATTCGTCGAATAGAGATATTCCAACTGTACAAACATATGCGGCGCATCCTCCCCTCGCGAATCCACCGCCACCGTCAGGTGCGTCGTTAGCATTCACAGCGCTGCAGTTTCTGCCTACCCCACTACTCGTCCTATCCCAAGATAAAACCGTGGTTTTGGCGAATGAGGCTATGGGGAGATTACTGGGGGTGGAACCAACCGGTCAGCCCCCAAATAGGGTCGGCGGGACATCGCCGGAGCCTTCGATAACCGAGATACTCTACGGGAAGCGCTTAGGGGATCTCCATTTTGCTGTTCTCCAACGGAAGTGGCCCTTGTGGGTGAGCTGGGAGCAATTCTTGGACGCTTTGGCGAGTGATATCGAGAAGGGTGAGGGGTTCCAAAATGCGAACTCTCTTCTCAATGTTTCGACAGAAGCGCCCCCCTCGTCTGAAGATCCAATGGCTCCGCAGACTCTAATACGAGATGCGGCCATAGACGTCCTATTCTCAACGTTGGGTGATTCTTCGGAGGGCAAGCCGCGTCAAGTAGAGGCGAAGATGATAGTCTCGATATGGGTGTTGGACGGGGAGAGATATTTCACGCTTACGTTCAATTCCATGACCCCATCTTCCAATACTTTTAGCGCGAGTAGTCCCAATTCCGAAATGGCCTTCTTCACAGCAAAAGGTCCAACCGCTGACGAGTCATGCCGGACCACTCAGCCCGGTGCGTCGGTGCCGGGTTTACTACTTTCTGGGGCCCCCGCATTATCCGACATTTCCTCCGTACCCTCCGTGTTGCAGAAGATTGCGCGAATGAAGGATGCTGTATTGGACGCAATGGAAATCCCCGTTTTCGCCCTGTGGCACGATGGGTCGATCGGGATAGCGAACCGCGCGGCACGGGACTTGCAACCCCCCGACAGGAATGCGAAGAATTCCGAACCGGAAAGTTTCGCGAGTCGGTACAATATCTGGACAGAAGACTTCTCGCGACTACTCACCGAGGATGAGGTTCCCATTGTTCGCCTCTTGAAGAATAAGAAGGCCCTTCCATCCCAGAGGATTGGAACGTTCTCGGCCACCGGGAATAAGATCGTATTTGATACTTGCGGGGAGGGTATATATGATGATGAAACAGGAGAGTTCATTGCTGGCTTGGTTTGGCTTAGGGATATAACCGAGTACGAAGAAAAGTTGGTGACGCAGCAGGAAACGAATGAGTTACGGTTTATGACTATGTGCGACAGTATGCCGCAGCTGGTATGTTTGTGAGATTCAAAAGGTCGTAGCTTCTTGTCGACCGGGATCGGTTAACAGGAGGTTGCAAATTTATAGATATGGACCACTAGACCGGATGGATATCACGATTACTATTCGAAACGGTGGTATGATTATACGGGACTTACCAAAGAAGAATCTTTGGGAATGGTAGAGAAATCTATTGGTTGTCATCGGGTATGATATTTTTCTTTCGAATATTGACTTCGCGTTCCTTAAACCACGGTTGGGTATCACCATCTCTTTCAGTGACCCCATATTATGTTGTTGTTTTCTGTCTTTAATTTTTTTTAATTGGCGTTTGATGTTGCTGTTTTATCATTACTGGCTGCGTTCTCGCGTTCTTATGGACAGTTCCAGTCCCCTCCGATGACAGATTGATTAACTTCTTTGGCTGTTAACAGGAAGACATGGAACTTGTAAGTAAGAAATGGCAACAAAGTTTAGCGACAGGGCAGGACTACACCGTAGAATACCGATGTCGCCGTCAGGATGGTGTCTGGCGATGGATGCTCGGCAGAGCATTACCACTACGTGATCCGAAGACCAACGAAATCATCAAATGGTATGGCACCTGCACTGACATTCATGATCTCGTCGAAGCACGCGAGACTGCCCGCCGCACTCGTGCTCAACTTCGCGAGGTTCTTCAACACTCTCAGATAACGCTTTGGGCGATTGACCTGAGCAATCGCATCACACTATTGGAAGGTGGGGCAATATGGGAGGCGGCGAACGCTTCGAAGGCAGTTATAGGGAGTAACATTTATGACCTATTTAAGGATTGTACAGAGTTTCTTTCCCCGATAGAGGATGTTCTCGAAGGGAGGGAGAGAGAGTTGTTCTCCGAGGCTGCGTTATATGGCAGGTGGCTAAAGACGAAGTACGTCCCGATACTTGGGAAGAAGGGTACTGCTGGACAATACGACGTGAGCTACATTGGCGGAATCATAGGTGTTAGTGTGGATGTTACGGAGATACATAATAAGAGCATGGAGTTGGAGGCTCGCGAACGGGAGAATCAGGTGTTAGTTGCGAATGAGAGTGCTGCGAAGGAGGCGAGTAAGCTGAAGAGCGAATTTTTGGCATCCATGTCTCATGAAATCCGAACGTGTGTTTTCCTCCCCAATTTCAAAATTTGTTGGTCGCATGGGCTGTCCTAAACCTGGCGTAGACCTATAACTGGAGTGGTGGGAATGGCAGAAATTCTTCTGGATACCCCACTTGAAGGGGAGCAGCGAGAATTCGCTGAAAATATCCAACGCTCCGCGAACGCTCTCTTAACCGTCATAAATGACATCCTTGATATCTCTAAGGTCGAATCGGGTCGTCTAGACATCGAGGAAGTCCAGTTCAGCCTTCCGCTAGTCATCCAGGACGTCACAAAAATGCTCTCTTTGGATGCCGAACGCAAGAAGCTGCAGTTCGATCACATCGTGGACTTTGGCGAGTTTGGCGAGAATATGACGGTGATCGGGGATCCTGGTCGGGTGAGACAGATTTTAACTAATTTACTCACAAACAGTATCAAGTTCACTCATGAAGGGTTTGTCAAGCTGGTTGTCAGCGTTGAAAAGGAAGATGAGGACGTAATTGTCGTCAAGTTTGTTGTTAAAGACTCTGGCATAGGCATTGACGAAGATGTTCAGCAAAAGTTATTCCAGCCGTTCACGCAGGCTGATTCGTCCACTGCAAGACGGTTTGGAGGTACTGGGTTAGGCCTGACTATTAGTAAAAATGTGTGTTCTCTCTGGTTCTGAAGCTTTCTCTGCTTTTAAAGGTCTAACATCTCTGCAGCTTGTCGACCTTATGGGCGGTTCTATTGGCCTTGCGTCCAGTCTTGGTGCTGGAACAACAGCCCACTTTATCATACCGTTTCACAGGCCCCAGTATCAAAATGGTTCGGTGTATCCGCCTGATGTCAGCACATTGCCGGATAGACTGCAGTCAGACTTATCTGTGTCTTGCCAATCTTCAGATTACGGCGTCTCGACCCCTCCCGAAAGCCCTATTGATCCAGCAATCAAGCAGAGGGCAAGATCCTCCAGCAATTCGCAGAAATTGCTTAAAAGGATTACTCCGCCATTGGGGCCATCCCCTGAGAGTGCAGAAGAGAGAAAGAGGACTCATGTGCTGGTTGTTGAAGATAGTACGTATCTCCGATCCTTTCACCTAGCCACTATAACTTGATCTTAGAGTTGGGACTAATGGTGATACTTCCAAAAAGACGACATAAACCAACAAATAGCTATCCGCTTAATCAAAAAACTAAACTTCTCTGTCTCAGCAGTCTCAAACGGCCTAGAAGCCCTCGAACTCCTCAAAGAAGCCGTACCAAACGGCGCCATCACCACCTCCCCAATATCCTCTTCCACCTCGCTCTCTTCCACAACTTCCACCTCCCTACGCCCCCGACGCCCCGACATAATCCTGATGGACGTCCAAATGCCAGAACTCGACGGCTACAGTGCCACCAAAATCATCCGCTCGGGGAAACTCTACTCATATCCCTGCACCCCGAGCCGCCACGCAAACGTGGACAAGGACCTCCTTCAACTCTCCCAGACCCTGCCGAGCCCGGATTCCCCTATTGCGACATGGCTCCAAGACGTGCCGATCGTGGCGATGACGGCGTCTGCTATCCGTGGGGATCGAGAGAAGTGCCAGGAAGCGGGCATGGACGATTACCTTGCAAAACCGGTCCGCAGTGCAACATTGGAGAAGATGCTGTTGAAGTGGTGCCAGGTCAAGAGGAAGCCTGCCTCTCCTGCGCCTCAGACTACGCTATCGCCATCAGCAATGACAACAGCACGTCCGGAAGGCTCTATCCCGATTGCTGTGACAGAAAAAGGTATTGTCGAAAGCCCTGAAATTACAGATGTTGGCATCGTAGAGCGCCTGTCGCAGCAAACGCCCCGCGCAAGCGTTACCCCAAATCCTTTCGATAGGGTATATGAAAATGCCAGTGGGAGTAAGGGTGGAGGTAGCAGAAAGTACACTCCAGGTGTTGAACGAGGATCTTGACAACGAATGGCCTGGTTTCTGTGCTGTGGGTTTTCATTCTTGTTAGTTTTTGTCGCACTTTTCACGGCATTTTTACATATCAATAGTCATTTTGATATTTCTAGCGGGGTTACTTAGTGCTCTTGAACGTTATTTTTCTTCAGGGATTGGAATGGAGGTTGTATATTAGGTGTCCCATGATACGTGTGGCATATGATACGATACGATATGGTATGCTTGACTGATTGGGTCGTTGATTGGTAAGTTAGGTGTTGGCAGTGGATACAGTATAGTGCATGTCTATCATTTTTCCTCTTGATTTTCCATTCCTTGGTCGCCTTTGCATTTTATTCACCTTACCTATTGGCGTGTTTCTTTTCTCTTCTACCCATCTGGATAGGCTATCTACCTTTTGTCTGTATGTATCATTCTTGCGAAAAAAAGCCGAGGTTTAGAATTTTATCACGGATTCGGAGGTGCAGCACTGGGCATCACTCGTTCTATCAGTCAGGCCCCAAGGCAGCTGAAGTGATATTACAGTAACTTACTGTGCTGTACTGTATAGTCCGTGGCGCTGTCCACCTAAAGGTACCCGCGCTGGCGACATTTCAGCGAAATTGTGATTCCCCTGATTTTTTTACCGGGTTGATTGGGGCAAATGTAAGTGAAATTGCCCCGAGCTCTTAAAATCTACTCACCAGTTGGCGGGTGTTATCATTGAATAATCTCCAAGGATGCATGATACCACTGCTTTGCTTGACTTAAATTAGCCTTTCTGTTAACTTGGTAGCTTCGCACCGGCTTGTTTAAGTACTGTCGCAAAGTAACGTTCTTAGAGTTGTAGACTTGCACTAGGGATAGAGCAGTGGCAACAAGTAAGATGGGAGGATGTAAAGTCTTCCTGTAGGCCGCTGTCTAGTGTCCTTGTAAGTGAGCAGGTATAATTCTTTATCTTAGCACGAGCCGCACCGATCCTGGCTTGACGCCGGGCCCTAATGTCATTACCACTGCCGGATTTGGGTGTCCTCAACGGTCCGGGGCCCCCGCAGGGCCCGGCGCGGGGACTGTCAAGAGCCCTGGACGGGACGGGAGGGCAAAAGGCGGTCCGTTCTCGTCCGGGAAACCTCAGGACGGCCATCATTGTTAAGGACGGCGGGCCCTACAATGTAAGACAAATTGGCGTAGGGGAACGTGCGGGACTGCGGGGGACTGCCGGGGACTGCGGGGGACTGCCGGGGACGGCGGGGGACTGCCGGGGACGGCGGGGGACGGCGGGGCCCCTAGTCCTTTCCTTGGCTGTGGGTGGTGGGGCAAGTTTGGAAAAAGACCGGACGGGACGACACGACATCGTCCACCGCGGTCCTCCCCCAGGACGGACGGACTGCCCCGTTGAGAACGCTGGATTTGGGCTGCCCTCTTCTAATCCTATTCCTTGAGTGAGCCCGGCAGGGGTGGGCCTGTCTATTTCTGCGATGCATTAAACGTTATATAAATATTCTAGCATCGCGATCCTCAAACCTCAGGCAAAAAAAACATCAGACAACAGGATAAGTACTTATTCCTCTGGTGATATGACGTGAAAATGCCTAGCTGGCGCAGTGGTTAACCTGCCAGGAAACCAATAACCTTCTGTGCAATTAGCAGGAGCCCAGGAGTTCGATTCCCCTCAAAATGAGTTATTATCGAACGATCCGTCACGTAGGGTGGGAGATCTAAGGGAGACTGAAGACCTTGGCCCTTCCACAATAGGGCTGTAGCGCAAATCAGACCTACTACGAGGTGGTAGAATCCGACTCTAGACCTCACCCCCTTAAGGGCGAGGTCCGCGATCGGCGGGGTAGCAGAACAAAAATGAAACAGCAATTATGATTTTTTTTTTTGAAAAAAGTTCCTTTGCTTTCTGTGGTTTGGGGAAGGGAGAGATGGAAGGCTCTAGGTGCTGTTCAGATTCTCTAGTATCGAGCACTGTACAGCGCCACATAATTCATTCAGTTTATGAAATCGAGAAACAAAGCCTGAGAATGGGCACATTTAAGAGCATTGCAAGTATTTCAAATCATGAAGGAATGTGTCTTGTCATAGTGCCTCACGCCAAAGCCATTTATTTGTCGATGTTAATAGTAAAGGCCAGCACTATATTCATAGGATATCGTCTGATCGGAACCCAAAATACAAGATGCGCAATCTGACCGACATGCGATAGGGTTGGGAGATATATTGTAACACAGGAGAGAATATATCATATTAAACGCTAATGCGACAAAAAGAATGAGAAACAGCCAGATCGATAAAAGTAGAGATCCACCCAAACCCCCAACTAAGAACCCCAGGAAAAGGAGGCTGTCCCCCTGTCTCCGTATTACCCCCCGGAGTAGCTGTAGGACAGAATCTCCCAAAATCACGTCCAATGCCAGCTAACAGTGCTATTCCGGACTAGAAACCGGGGGGGTCTAACTCACAACCTCACCTAGGCACAGCGTAATGGCAGCGAGTCCTGGATACAGGAAATATGCTACAGAAATTCAGCCGTTCTTCTTGATTCATCTGGCCCCATCGAGCTCGCTGTCTAGTCACGATACCTAAGTACTAGGTTTCTGAGGCCCCTAGCATATATAGTCCCGCTATTTGGTAGACCACCAGATTGGAGGATGCCAAACCACCCGTCCTAGTGTAGGGTTAATACTAGTACCACCAGCCAAAGATTTAGTATGTAGAATGCAGGGGAACTCGACACCTATCACCACTGGAGGGGATGGTAGGTTTAGGTGATAGCAAACTCCTCACAGCTATATCTGAATGCCGCCGACATAGCATTTCGACCCACTTATGAGCAGGCCGGAGACAAAAGGCAATCGATTGATAGGGTGGCTGGCGAGCCTAAAGATACATTCTAGGCTCTAGGGTGTGGAAACGAGATCCTATAATATGTATGTATATAATGAGGGAGCTAAGGCAAGACTTAACCTAGTATTGATTGCCGATGCGGGGCCACCCTGAGCCAAAAATGAGAGCCGAACAACCTACAAATCCTTTCCCCCCCTTTTTCCCGTTTCCTATTTCCTTTATGATCAGGAATTCTGTAAGTAGGAGAACAAAACGATGAGAATGGATGGTTATCACTCCAGCCCAGGTCTCTATACCCTTAATCCCCCCTCTTCCATAGGCGGTATTGCGATGTGGGCTAAGTTACTCGAGTAGGAATCTACAATGTGCTTCTTTGCGGGTAGACCCCTTACCAAGCAACTGTATTGCAAAGCTAGTCAGATGAATTAGCAGCTCTAGATATATATCACTACCCATCACTCGATACAATTTTCACCTAGTGTGATAAGATTATTAAACAATATTCAGACCAAAACAGCAAATCCTCATTTCTTTCCTCGACATTAAAAAAAAAACTATATAACCCCCCCCCCCTTGCAATAATTTAAACCTGACCACCCGGGCTAGAGGAAGCAACCTTAGTCAAGTTATGCTCAAACCCACTCACTAACCCCCCGTCTCCCGAAAACCAGCCAAGCAATGGACCAGGGCCTTAGCTATCCACATCTTCCAAAAGCGGATTACGAGCGCCGAGAAGTTTAATCCTGTTTGGCTTCGGGCTCAGGATAGTGGTTTTATACGCCGACCGCCGACGTTCCTCCGAGAGTAGTCTCGGGAGACCACGCCTGCGACGGACAATAGCATTAGTACGCGATAGACCCCGCCCAGAAGTTCCCCGACTAAAGTTCCGCTGCCGAAAAACAGGAGGAAGACGTGGTAGTGGCTGTGACTCTGGCGCTGGACTAATCAGAGATACGTCCAAAAAGCGCTCTGGTTCAAAATCCACCCAACCTTCTTCCTCTTCTTCATCATTCTCCTCATCTGTGACCTCCGACACCTCAACTTTAAGCCCCTCCGCTTCTTCCACGTACATGTTGACGTCAACTTCAACCTCACGAAGTTCTTTTATCAACACCCCCATTTTCTTATAACCTTCAGAATAGGTGAGTGTACGGCCCATGCACCTATCATTCAATATGCGAATCTCGTTCATGGCGGTTCCGGTCCTCTCGAGGAAGAACTGCGCATGCCGAGAGTTAATAACATTCACGCCTTCGACGGCCTGGGCGATGTCTTCGGCAAGGCCCTCTGAATAGTTAAACCTTCTGGTTATCTCCCAGGAGTAGTGCGGTCTTTGCAGAGACATGTCCGCGAAGCGGTTCTCCACGGAGCGTAACAGGTTAAGGGGTATCATTCTGGACACCGGTAGGTTGCTGAGATCCGACGGTTTTGGTCCGATGATTGCTGCGGTGGTGGGGAAGAGAGGGGCGACTGTTGGAAGAGGGGCACGTTTCGATAGACCCCCTTTTATCCTGGTGGATGGATCAAGGCGGGGCACATTGTGAATGTACCTGTTGGAGGGTTTGAGAGTTGGCGGGAAGATTGACAGATAGACTGTTCGAGCCATCCCTAGGCTGATAATGGCAAGTGATCGTCTTGAAATCAAGTCTGACAGGAATCATGGCTTTCTTGATATTGTAGCTCCAGAAATCGAGACATTGAAGGACAATTCTGGACGCGCCCCAATCTACTTTGACACAGACGACTGGATGGCAGGATGAGTAGTTAAACTGACCTGGCTTCAAGGCTGCCCGTAATCGCAGTCGTAGATTCACTCATGCGAGAGAATGATTTGTCATACATCTATGTTATACGATAAGGCATGCTAAACCGGAGCATTGAGGTGTCGCATTCAAGTTCGCCTAGTCACGATGATTGCAAGATAATCCTATCTCGAACCTAGACCTTGAAACTTTAGTACCAGCACAAGCAGCAGAGCGTGTCTTACCCCTAGTTCCTCACATCTATCATACCAATAAAGAAAAATTCCCTTTGAAATCCTAACTGTTAGCTTGAAAAAAGCCAGCTCGAAAATAGAGATGGGCACGATCATATGGCACAAGTACTCATTGCGGAACACAGTGAAACCCCCCTTACACTCTAGGCAGTTGGCACTTCAACTCACCTTTTGACTCTAAAGTCCCCTCTCTTGCCCTTAGATTCCACACACGCGCCCAAGAGAAAAAAATACTAAGATTTCGGTACGGAAACTTAATGGTAGATAGGAGGCTCCATAGATTGATTTTGCCCGAGAACATGCCAATAATTTCTTTAAAGAGGATCTGCCACGGTATTAGGAGACTTCCAGCGTGTCTTGTCACCCACCTTTTACGCCATACAGGCCGTTAGCTCAGGTACTTGAAAACATAGTGCCAGAAGCACGTGAAGGGAAGTGTGTAACCGCCCCCACACCGATTCCTCAAATTTGCAGAAAGCGGTCAACCACAGTACCGGTACCGTAGACTATTTCACGATAGTCTAGATCCGATATCCGCACGCAACTCATCCCAGGCCAGAAGGGCTACACACTCCTCTCCTCCTCCCTCATCGCTTCTGACATCATATCAAAAAGCGGAAACTCCAAAATAGGTTAGGTGTGCTGTACTCGTACTCTAAAGCTACCACTAATTATGATACCGGTACAGTACTCGTGTACTTGGAGCACTTTGTTCTAACCAAAAGTGTACGCAGCACAGTACCTACCAGTACTATAATAAGCCCGGTGGCGGCCCTTGTCCACCACCGCCACATTGGGAACCCGAATAACAAAGGATGCACAAATACCGGTACACTAGCCCCCCATCCGGAACGGGAATTGCTGTTAAAGGTTTTTGGACGTCCAGTTAGCAGCGGCATTTCAAATTTAAAAATATGGTCGTTCTGGTAACGAGCAAAAAGGCGAGAAGTCGCATTACCGTAGGTTACCCTTACCACGCTAGCCAATAGTGTCCCCCCCACTTTTCGGGTACCGATAGGATGTTTGAATGCGCCAAGGCAATTGAAGATACAAGTAAAAGTCTAACAAACTTATAGATTAAAACAGATCTTACTCCAGTTTGTTTGACAAAATGTCAAAGTTGAGATCCTTGCGAGAGAGAGAGAGAGAGCGTGTGTGTGTTGTATGTGTGGATAATTATTTCTAATATTTTAAGTTAATACTTTCTTTTATGATAGATATGGCTTCATGTATTGTTTCCGAGTCCTGGCCGAGTTTGGTTTGGGAGAATTCAGCGGCAGTTACAGTACAAGTATATATGCCAGCCTTCGGATCCTCATCCCTAAATTACTTGAAGGAAGAAAAAGGTTAGAGTATTATACTCACGCATCTCTACCAAGAATACCTCCGCGAGCCGGATATTTGGTGGGGAACTCTAGCAAAATATCAATCTGGTAGACACATTCTTGGCAAAAACGCTCGGGCATACGCCAGGTAAAATAATAGCAAGTAATAGCTTCTGGGTGCGCCAAGCTTACACGAAGCAAAGCTAGCCAGCCAAGAATTCTCGACTTTGTCGACTTTGAATACTAGTACCCCTACTATTAGAGTCATTTGGCAACTATTTTTTTATTCGAAAATTCACAAATTTCCAGTTGCCACCCCATACAAATTATGTCCGTGCACGCCAAGAAACTAGAAATTTCAACTCAGAATTTGGATTTTCCCATTAAAAAAAATAGTTGCCAAATGACTCTATTCATACCATGATAGTAGTTCAACCAACAGACATCACACCACATCCCTCAACCGCCCAGTCAAAACATCCAACACCCAAACATTCCCCAAGATTCAATTACGAGAGAGACTCTAGAGTGGCCCGTAAATTACTAGGGAACTACCAAAATATATCAACGAAACAAAGAGGCACTAAAGCTCCTCGAGTCCAGCGATCAATTCACAGTATCCTGTTGACCCCATGCCCCGTCCCTTGCGCAGCAGGGGCTTTCCACCGCCGCTGAATTCACCGCTGAAATGGTTATGATAATATTATAACACATTTCTTCGGTTGTATCCCACAACTTCTTCTTGCTCTGTTGTCTCACAATTGAATCTCGCCCCGGATTATTGTGTTCAAGATCCAAAAGCAACCCAACCCTCCTTTTCCTCCAAACAATCAAGCAAAATCCAGCAACGGAGCAGAAGTCGCGAGGGGAAAAAGAACCCCCAGCGCGATCACCATGCACTCCCTCTCCGAAAACCTACGAGTGACGCCACATGACCGCTGCTCTCATTGATAATTATTAACCCCAGAGGTAAGTATGATGCCAAGCATGTCGCTTCGTGAGCTTCAGACGGCAAGGGTACCGGCACGGCAATAAGATTCGGGGTGCAGTTTCAGCCCCCACTCCAACTGATCCATAAAATTTAGTCACTCGTTGGTTCGGGCGGTTACACGCGGGATGGGAAAGAACCCCTGGTGGGGTATCGTGAGGCGAAAGGTAGCAGGGCTTACCAAGGGAAAGACGGAATCGTGGAAAATATCAAATAAATTCAAATGTTTTTGACCACCCAAACTACAAAGATTACGAATCTTGAAAAGAGGGGAAGAAGGAAAAAGGAAAAAACAAGCCAACCGATCCCGAGAAACCCCGAACGAAAGAAAGAGCGGAAGCAGGAAAGAAGGAAGGAAGGAAGGAAAGAGGGAAAGAAAGAGTAGGATAAAACAAGGCTTTTCCGCAGCCACTCAAATAAAGCCCCAACAGAAACCCTGGAGGAGAGAGAAAAGGGAGGTGGTTGTGGTGGTGGCAGCAATAATAATAATAAATACGGCCACGATGGAGCCAAGTTGCTGGGGACACCCGATGATGAAATAGCAAAAAGTGCAGGTGGGTGGTGGTGGGTGGTGGTGGGTGGTGGTGTAAAGTGTGGTATGGAATTGTATGTGTGTAAAAGAGCGAATTCCTCCGCGGAAATGGTGTGGGAAGGCATTCCTTCGACTGCTCCTTACTTAACCAAAGAATCCTTCTCTTTCCCCCATCCCTTCTGTCTTCTTTCCGTTCGCCCTTCCCCACCGTGGCAACAGAATCGGCAATCACGAATGAGCTACTACTACAAACAAAAAGGAAAGAACCGTTATAAAGCTTTCGTGCCTGTTTTTTTTTCCTCTTTCTCAATCATCCCCATCTCGCCTACTCCTCCATCCAGCTGTTGTCGCCAGAAAATCTAGCTCTCCCCTAGTAACACCGGCAGCTTCAGCACCTTGCATCCGGCCCCCCGGCATTCCGTTTGGAATCATGAAGAAGTCGAACGCGGAGCTAGTGGTGGACGTAGGCGTAGATGCATTCGTCGCAAGGGGATCATTAGGACCCGAATCCACGAACGGGAAACCCTGGTAGGCCTTCATGCTTGGAGAGGCAGAGCTGCTGTTTAGCCTTCTTCGCGAAGATGTACTCGACCCATCTGTCATTTCCCCGTCGTCATCAACTTCGCTATCATCATAGCCTGTTATAGGAGATGGGTGGCCGTCGCGTTCATTGTGTGTTACATCTAGCCCGCGCCATTGCGGAGGGAGTATTGGTTCCGGGTGCGGCAGCTGAAGCGGCGGTGGCGGTATCGACGACGACGAAGGCGGGTTTAAACCTACGCCCATTCCCAAACCAAAGTTCTCACCCGCTCCTACGGTCGAGGTGTACCCCGGCGCGGCGTTACCCAACCCGCGCTTGCGGAACTGTTCCTGCTGCAGATACCCGGCCGAAGCGTCTAATACGCCTACGGCGTACTCCATGAATTCCGCTCCACGGGAGGAAACGCGGAGGGTCCAGCGGTATTCGCTTAGCCTTGCTTTGTAGAATTCTGCTTCTTGTGTGTTTGGGCTTGTTGCCCAGAGGAGGGACCCGAATGTACCAATAAGGGCGAAATTCACTTTCGAGGCAAAATACCAGAATGATTGTAGGTGTTCCGGTTTCAAACGGTTTACAAAGTCCATGGCCGATATTAGTCGGGTTTTAGCGGCGGATCGGCAAATATGGTGGATGTAAGATTCGGTGTTGGTCGGGGGGCTTAATGAGCGCAGTATTTGCCTGTGTAGGGTGATTTCTGTTGCAAAATATGCAAGGTGCAGGTAACCTGGTTATCGCTTGTTAGGAATTTTTATGTTTTGTTTTTTTATTTGTTTTTTCGCGGGGATGAATGAACAAACGAATGGACGTGATGGGGGTCTAACCGTTGGAAGATAGCTTTCTAACCCTGGTAGCATCCATCCTCAGGCATTCCGGCAACTTTGAGAACCATTCCTTCAGTCTAATCTGTATGGGTTTGGCCTTTTCGAGCACGCGATTAATTCCCCCTCTCCCCGCAAGGCTCTGCTGAGCCTCGAGCGTGAAAAATGTTTCTAAGACCTCTGCCATGATGCCGCTCAGGTTGATCATCTGCTCGAACAGCATTCTTCCCTTCTCCACCTCCGAGCTCCCCTCCTCATCATCCTCGTCCGCCGCGTTCTCTGGGAAATCTTCCGCGGTTACCGCAGGCACTGCCCAATTCGACCGAGTTATGTGCGAAGGCCGACCGTGCGTCAACGCACCCCACTTATCCTGCATAAACAACCCCCACGCCAACCGTTTCCTGAGCCCTCGTTCCCAAGGTGGGATCTTCCACCCCTCGCAGTTCAAGTGAAGTCCGAGCTCTTGCCCCACAGCGACAAGCTGACATGTCAGCGCCCACGATCCTCCCTTTAGATCCGAGTGCCGCTGCAGCAACAAGAGACCAGCTTGCACGGCGGCTAGTTTCGGCCGGTGCATCACGTCCGCGATGGTTTTGCTCGCCAGTTTCTCCAGCGCCGCTACATCCGGCTTCTTCTGCGGGGACAGGTCTCGGTCGTACGACCACCAGTGCAACGCGAGTATGTATACAGCCGCCAGCAGCGGCGGGGAGAACTCGCGGTGTGTTCGCGAGTACTTTTCCAGAAACACTTTTTTGTGCAGGATCGGGAAGGACGGGTGCACGATTCTGAAGTAGAGGTTTATCAGCGACTGGCCGTGCGGGGCCACGATCCGCTCTATCGCATCCAGGTCGTCGAAGATCTCGTTGTGATTCTGTGTTGGGTGGTCTGGAAACATTAGGAAAGTGATTTCATCGGATGCTCTTCTGAAAGACCCGCCGGCGGAGGACAGCATGTATTCGTCCTTTTGGTCAAAGGGACAAAGGTCTATCAGGCACGGCTCGTACTCGCTCGTTGGCCCTATTAATTGGGAGTGGCGGTGGCCTTGTAGCCCCAATGTTGTCTTAAGAAGGGAGGGTCCCCGCAGGTTTGCATAGTCGTCAACTGGTATGTTTCCACGGATGGCGGTCTCTTGGGGGGATTCTGGTTCCGTAGACCTACTTTTAAGGAAGGAGGTTCCAGAAGGTAAGCTTCACAGGTAATCAATCGCTAAGGTACGAGAACGCAGACATAATATATCACACGACTCTCCTAAAGGAAAAAAACGGTGGGGAGAATCGGAGCAAGGATATGGGGACTGCACTGGTCGAAGCATATGAGGCATAGGATATTAAGGGCCCTTGCAAAACGTTGTAGAATAGAAGAAATAAGAAGCTGAACAAATAAAGGGCGCATACCGTTTCTTTATAACAACCTGATCCTCCGAGCTCACGTTGGACGAAGCAAGTCTCCGTTTCCGAGGCTGTGGGCTTTGCACGAATGTACACTCCTGGCTGTGAAAGTTGCAAAGCACGCAAATCTCCGCACCCTCATTCATAACGCACCGGCTCTTCCGTCTCCTACAAGCATCACAGGGTCTATCACGCCGTCCCTTAGTCCCATTCGCTGTCGCTGCTGCCACTGCACCATCCCCGTTCGCTGCAGAAGTATTCACGGATAATGTGGCCGGCTTCGCCTTTGTCCCATTTACTATCGCAGAATTGTTCGAAGACACAGCAGCATTGCCGTCGACGTTACTACTGGCATTGTTGCCGTTGTTACCATTGGTTGTGGTGGTAGAAGAGGTTGTAGGTGGTGCCGTCGTAACATCACCGTTAGCACTCGCGCTGGTAGTTATTCCGTTACTAGCTCCCTTAGTCGCGGGGGTAGTCGGAGGGTTCTCGCTTCCTTTCATCGTGAAACTTGTTTTAGAGATAAGAAACTCGTAAGCTTGTAAACCCTCACTTTTTTTCTCTTTCAATCCAGTTCCGGAATCCTCAGAAATCCAATCCAAAATAGAGAAGAAAAAGAAAAAGAAAAGAAAAGAAAAAAACACTAAAAAAAAACTATCGTGAACTTCCCCAAGTGTGTTGAAAGGAAAGGAAGAGGAAGAAAGAAGCTACCGAGGGTACGGACGGTGTGCAAGAGGAAGGAGAAGAAGAAAAAGTGAACACCTCCGCCAACCAAAGCCAACTTGAACCCCAGTAGCGGTAAACGCTCAAGTCCTGGCCTTGCCTTATCGCTCCCCCCCCCTAGCAAGACCACCATATGATACCATAACCATTCCACTTTCTATTCATCTTAAGGAACTTTCCCTACCCACGTACCCATCCCAGAACAATTGGTAGAAAGATTACCGGTAGATTACGGGAAAGAATACACACCCCCGGTTCAGCTTTTTTTTTTTTTGCTTCCTCTTTTTTTTTCCTTCTCTTTACCCTTTCTTTCCTTTTCCCTCCCTCGTTGCTCCCAAGACAACGGAATTTGAAACAGGACCTCTCCTGCGGGCGATGAGATAAGCCTTGTGGGGTTTAGACCTGGGAAATATTGGTAATGAGATGTAGATAAATGGTTCCTCCGTTCTCTCGAGTTTGTGTAAGGTAATAACTAGTAAGGATTACCGTATTGTATCGTTCGAAGGTGACGGGTAGGAGTGCGTCAGAGTGCCAGGAAGGGAAGGGGAAAGGGTGTTTTTATGAAGGAGAGAAGATGAAGGAAGCGATAGAGTACCGGTATGGACGGGTCCAAGATAGTGAAACGTACAACTACTCTTGTTATGATACTTTTTTTCTTCTTCTTTTCTTCTTGTTGTATGCATCCAAGCTCACTCACTCACTCACTCAATCACTTAATCATTCAATCGCTCATTTGCTCACCCCGTGGGGAAAAAAGAAAAAAGTTGTATCGTATGTACGATCAGCATGATACCGCCGAGGGAAAGGGGGAGAGTGGGGAGAATGTGGTTGTGCGCCTCTCGTCTTGATGCGAACTGTCCTGGGTTTCCCATCCACTGGGTTACATCGAGATATGATAATTTTTTTTACCACGCGAACTGCGTGTAAGGATGTTAGAGAAAGGTCTTGCTTAAGATCGGGGGGGACACCAGTATTACGAGCACTGTGCAATCGATTGCAGTACCTGTTCCAGTACAAGTAGGCACAGTATGGAATAAACCGGGGATGACGGGATGGAGCAGCCTCATTCACTGTCCGCCATGTTGGCCTAACCCCTAACTGACTGGTACCGCGGGAATCTACGACTGGGAGTGGTAACTTTTTGTGGCTTAGATGGGCGATGCAGTTTCAATAGCAGCATTACCATCTTCTGGTCTCTTAAAAAGAAATACCGTAAATACTTGTATACTTGTACCCTTAATAATCACACGATGTGTTGTATCGTGCCCATTCTCCGTAAAGAGAAAGAGGTCTTGCTGGACCGACTTTCTCCTATCATACTTGGGCGCATATATCTAGGGCACTTTTGCAAGCGGAAAGAGCTTTTACCAAGCAAGCACATGATAATCCTTTAAAAAAAAACCCCGAACTTAATTCTGAAGATCGAAACGAAACCATAACGATAACAAGTTTAAGCAAGTTTAAGGCTTTCACCTCACATCAGCTCCTTCGCTCCTCCTCCTCCTCCTCCAGCAGCTCCTCCTCTGCGCTCCTCCATCACTATTATCACCATTCAGCAATAATTTTTTTTTTCCCCCTCTGGCCAAAACCCCACACAGGATGATCAAAACGTGGGGTGATGAATACTTTATACGTAACCCCACCCACCCAATCTCTCTCAGTTACTTCACCTAAACCTAAAAAAAGCGGCGTGCGTGTGCAAAAAAACAACAAAACGAAACCGCCAAAAACCCGGACACGAATCAATTATCTGGGGTGTAGATAGCGGAAGAGGGAGAAAGGACAGAATTGGGAAAAAAGGGCGTTATTTCTCGGGTACCACGAGAGATAAGGAATATTTCCGAATGCGGTTTAGGTTCCTGGGTTCTTTTTTCTTTTTCCTCTCCATTATTTTCTTTTTCCTTCGTTTTTCCTTTTCCATTTTCTTGTTGCGGAAGCCGCATGGCATGGCATAGCATATTGCACAGATAACATGGCAAGGATGGTGAGACAAACGAGTATCATACGGCTTGTCTGTGATAGCCGTGGTGGAACTGACTTGTATGATGCATGCCTGGATGCTCAGTATGCAGGTTTCTCTGGCCTCTGGCAGTGATGATGGTTGTTCAACTGTCATCCTTTTGGAAGATGGGGTGGGGGGGGGGGAGGAGGAGGAGGCGGAGGATGAGGAAGGATGAGGAGTGTGTGTTGCCAGTTAGCGAGTTACATAATGTTTGATATCGATGGGCTGAACTGTTTCAATGGGGTTAAAGGTGCTGCTTGCCTGCTGGACAGCCTGGGTTGGGAACGGTAGCACTACAGTACGGTAGGAGATACTAGACTCCCCAGACTTCGGCCACTAAACGGTGGGGTGGTTTGGATGGGTTGTAAATTTCACGAATCGGTAGGGACGTCTATATATCGGTAGAATCTCAGCTCAGCCTAACACAACCTACCGTATTAACCCCCCCCTCCCCCCCCCCAACCTACAAGAATTGAAGCGGGGGGGGAAGAAAAAAGATCTTGTTTCTAACAACTAATGCTGTAGGCATTCGATTTTCTACATACCGTTTCGCTGAGCTTTTGTGAAAATCGCTCGCCCGCGTACATCGACCAGCAGTTGGCGGAGGGTTCCTATAGGTATAATACGTATACGATTATATTTCTACCTACTGGGACCTCCCCGTAGCAGGCAGGAAATGCCCGAATACAGGGGTTTACAGAAATATCTGGCGAAAAACCTATGCGTGTCCGAGGTCTAGACAAACTCACGCCTCATGTTCTCGGATACTTCTTGTTCGCCACGGGTGTCTAACGGTAGGCTGGGGGATTCTGGTTACTGTAAGTTATGCTCTGGGGATGGCGGTTTACCTAACTCGCAACGAAATAAAACACAACTATCATATCCAGAGCTATGATACAAGTTGAACTGACAGTCTGGGTTAGTGTAATATCTTTTGTGTGAAAGGGTATTGTAATGGGACATTATCAATCCCTTCCCCGTGATAAGGGAGAAAAAGAAAAAGAAAAAGAAAAGAAAACGGAAAATAAGGAAAATCTGCGTCGAACAAGGGAGAAAGCCAAGAAGTAAGACTTGGAGTGGACCCTAATGTTTTGTTTGTCGGGAGGTACCGAGTCAGAGGGTATCACTCTTGATAACAGATCTCCTTTTTTCTTCCTTTTTCTTTTCGTGACAATAATAATCACGTTCATGTGCTTTTGGTTAGCTAAACCGTGTTGTACTGTACAGCTCTACGAGGATGAATTCGTGAGAGGAGAGAAAAAAAACCTCTTTAACCCTGAGGGAATATCTTGGAGCCAGCAGGAGGCGGTATACGATAAAGCCAGAAAAACTACCTGGTGATCTGAAAATTCATTCTCTTTTACCCCTCTCTCTCTCGCGGTTTCTCCATGGAGATCATCCCCATGGAGATCTAACCACTGGAATACAAGTAAATACACTGGCTGAAAGAACTCTACCCTAAAACCTACATGCCCTACCGCAGGTACCACTAAAAAAAACCCTTCAGAACCGTCCCTTACTGTGATACTCGTGTCTCCCCATCTTCCCCCGCCCACACACACACCCGCCGAGAGAGCTATCATACCATAGTGGCACCGTATCATATCACACTCACAGTAAGTACCGAGTAATCCAACCCCCAAGAGGGTGAGGGGGCGCATAAGGGACATAATACCCTGCATCAAGCAAAAACAAGGCTTTCGATGGTAAATCTACCCATCTCGCCGATCTTCATCGACTTGGCTCGTCCATACATACCTATAACCAGAACGGTATTTCGGCGATATTGGGGGCTCCTTCTTTTTCTTGCTTTAATTTTTATTTTATTCTCTTCGCACACCGACCCTTCGTCCGTCGAATGCGACTGAAGGGGGGAGGGGGAGGTATATCAGCGACTGTTTAGGTGGAAGCTGTTATCACTGAGATGGGTTGAACACGCCACGGCATTTATTGGTTTGCGGTGCTCAACTGGAAGGGAAGGAAGGAAGGAGGGGGGCGAGGGGGGCGAGGGGGGCGGGGGCATTAAAAGGTATTCACGGAGGCTTGGGCCAAGTCATGTTACAATAAGCGATGGGGTACCGTTAGATCGATGGATAGGAAGGGAAGCGCTCAGGCAACAAGGGGTTATTGGCGGTAGACCGGGGATTACCTGTTGACTCCATTTTTCTTGGAATTTGCATCAGAGGTTCGTGATTTAGTTATATTCGATTGTCCCACGAGTGATTGGCTGTGAATAATGTTTTGCGGAGTGGGATTTGGTGGAATCAAAATAATTTTATTTTAAAAAAAGTCATCAATGCTAATTTCGGGGTTCGGTCGGATCAGTTTAGGGTAAGGAAATGTAGAAGAATATAAGGTACAAAATGATGCGATACGGAATTCGTTATCGCCGGCCGACTAGACTACTCTCCGGTTCTCCACGAAAATGAACACAAGACGCGCATATCATCTCCCTTATCATGACACTCTGTGCTGTGATGTGTACACGTACAGGTATACTACAAAAACATCACCCCCTGGGCTTCTCAACCCTTCCCTTGCGGCATCGCTGCTCTCTAAACCAACTTTCCGACAAACCCATCCCACTGTTTATACACCTCCTCTAACACCGCCTCACCAGTCTTGATATCGGTAACCACCTGCGAGAGCACCGGCTCCGCATCATCCCTAACACTTAGATACTCCGCTGCCCCAGCAGCATTCAACACCCTTGTAACCCCTTTCTTTATGCACCGGTCTTTACTGGCGCTTGCTCCCATTCCCATGCGTGTTAGTCTGCCTACATAGTGTTTATTTGAGACTGACGCCCATCTACTGGTCTCAGGACAATCGAGATACACGTCGATAGTATATGATTCAGTCGTGCACTTTACGCCCTGGGACAGCACGTATGGGGTTTTCGAGCCCGCGGTGGGTCCCTCACGGCCATAGAGCACCATCTTCGGTGGGCAGTCTTGATTCATGGATGGCGCGATGCAGTACCCTAGGGCTATGCTGGTCTTGGTCATATCCCCAATGGTGGTGTATATGTACTTGCCTGGGTCTCCAAGACTCATTTTATCGGCGCGGGCGCCGCTGAATGGCTGTAGGGGAATATGGAAGAGAAGGCAGCGTCTTGGTGGTCGTGGATGTACTGTTTGAAGATGCGGTCCACGTTCGCGTGGTAAGACTAGAAGATCGGGTCGAAAGCCGTATACGAGTTGTCTGCCATGTCCGGGTCGATCCACCCGTGGAAGTTATCGTACGGCTGTTCGAAGAGCCCGTCGAAGTCTTCACGGTTGGGGTATTCGTCATCACTGGGTGGAGGGCCGAAGGGTTGGGTGTTTGCCCATGGGTAGCCTGGGCAGCCGTATAGTCCTTGCGGTTGGGAGAATATGGGCCAAGTAAGCGCGTTTAGGATCTGATCTTGGTAGAGCTTGACCTGTGAGAGCTTCTCACGGCGTTCTTCCTCGCCCCCCCACCGGTCAGGAGCGGGTCGCGTTGGACGTATCTCTTTGATTTTGTGTCTTTGAACCCGCCCTGGTAGCCCGGGGAAATGGCAGCTTTGGACATGCCGGTGTTTACACATGCGTACTTTAGGGGATTCGGGCGCATTAGGCCTGTGAGAGGGTGCTTATACTCCTCATCGAGGAAGGCTTGAGGGATGCCTGCACTTGGGATGCCGTACTCGTCTGCACCTTTTGCGAAGAATTTCCAGTATGGGATGGCACAGCCTATCAAACTTTCCATGTACCTGTCCATGTGTTAATATAATTTTTTCACCCAGTTCATGTAAGATGGGTGAAGGGGAACAAGAGATCTGCGCTATGCCAAGGCAAGAAAGCTTCCTGGTAATGCAGACACCATTCTGTGTGGATACTTCCCAGTTTTTGCCACGGAGAGCTACTGTCTGGATCGCCTGCGCGGAGAACATCATCAAGTTGCATTCGATAGAAATCCAGTTCACCTTGGGTGAGTTCAAGTATATCCTTCCTAACCCTCGGAATCTCCCACTCCGATTCATCGATATCCTTAATTTCTTCCTCCCTGAGCTCAATTTCGTCATCAGTAGTCTTACGCATACCTTGGTTGATCTAATCAGCCCGCAAGCCTTTTTGGGAAAGTACTCCTGTTCTCCAAGTTCTCCCGGGAGAGGCATGGACCTGCCACGAAGGTGATCGTAAGTAGTTACAGCCCACTGCTTGACAGATTCATAACTCTCGAGATCAATCATGTACCCCTTCATAGCCTTAATCCAGAGCGCAGTGACTCTATCCTGCACCGTACCCTCGGGGATCCAGAAAGGCCTAGTGAACAGCCCAGCGATATGGTCGTCCCAAGTCGGCTCCTTAGTTTCCAGTCCCTGGACTCTCGTAACCGGCTCCCGAGGATCCATCATCTTGATCTCCAGAGGAACCATGCTAGCACCACCAGAACCATGATGGAGGTCTGGTCTAGCGCAGGGAAATATGCCGTCGTACAAGGACCGCAATGGCACAGCTATGAGCCGGAATGATGAGTGGTAGGAAAACTGAGATGTGTTCGATATTCGATGTATATGACAAGTGTGTTTGTAAAGGAGTGGAGATACAGAAAAAGGAATGCAGCTCAGACTAAATACAGTTTGTGGTGACCGCTCGCACAGTTGGCTCTCTACCACACAAATACCAGTCACCATCGCGCAACCTGGCAATATACCCGCTCACACCTACAAGTGTGCCCTAACCTGACATACCACGATGGGGTTACTCCATCTAACCAAAACCTGAAAATGCAACGGGCCCCTCAAGCGATTCTGCCCCAGCCCACTTGGCATTGCCCGGTGCCCCAGCAGGGTTCTTGGGATCCTCCCACAATTTGGAGGTCTCCGGTTCGTTGTCCTTGATGCCGTTAAGAATTGGCATATGGTATCCCGCGAAGGGGCACATGGAAGTTCTAAAAGCACCACATGGGCTCTGAACGTTCGCAAATCGCTGCAACTTATCTTCGCGCCGCTCGATGATCTTTCTTATGTATAGTGCTTGACCTTTCACATGCATGACCACGACTTCACCTTGCTCAGTCATTTCTTGGAAGGGGGAGTTTGGTGGTAACCCAGTAGCGTACGGCAGGGTCATTGGGAATTCGGAAAGCGGGTTGGTCTCTCCCCCCGCGCTGTCAGGGTGCGGTCTAAAAATTCTACGCCGGGACTCTGCGAGCAGCATATACTGGTCTACGCCTGCCTGAGTAGCAAGCTTTTCTTTGATCTTATTCAGATAATCGATGACTCGCTGCGCAAAGATCTTGTCGTATGTATCGTCTGGGAGACTGATGTTCTGTATGAACTCATGTTCTGGAGTTCCCGGGATTTGAGCTTCTTGTGTTAGGCTGATTGCTAGACGCAGGTCGTCGCTGAGGGTATAGCCGTCACCGACGCGGGTTGCTGTCGAGGGAATATGTCGCATCAATTGATGCTTACGCCAAGAATATACTGGGTTGCTATTTTACAAGGGCTCGTTAATGTTAGGGATCTCGAGTGACAGGGAATGACGTACTAAAAGTCTACCATCAATAATGAGGCCAGTGTTTTGTGATTCAATAAGCCTGAATCTCTGATACGTAGATAGCCTTGATAATCTTCTAAGCTTGGGACTAGAATGGTCCATGGGGACTGTGGTAATCGTAAGCCTTTCTAGTCATAATGACAGGGGTGTACAGCACTAGTATTGCGCACCTGCCCTTCGTGATTAAACGCTACGGTCTCCGGCTTCCAACTGGCCAGCGTCTTTAGCGCGAAGTTACTGTTTTGGATAGTAGCGTTATAGTGCTTAGACGAAACGGCGCCCAATTGGGGTATCTGCTCGTAGAATTATTAGCGAGCGTCGCCAACGCTACTAATCGCCCAAAGAGGCACTACATACCTCAAAGCCTGCCGTGCCAAGGGATTCAACAACGTTTTCCAGAGCCTGGGAATCATAGAACATGCCCTGCGGGGTCCAGAAGTCACCCTCGTCTGCAATGACTACCTCTGAATTGACACCTGCGGCACTAATATTTATTGTGGTAGTGTCGAGGATATGCTGGATCCAGTCCCGGACATGGGTAATTGTTGGTGTGGGCGCGCCAATAGGGCCAAAGTCCTTTCTCTCCCGCACAGTAAACCTGTAATAAATTCCAAGTTAAAATAAGCTCTGGATTGTTTATTACAAAGAAGTTACCATTTATCTGCTGCTTTCTTGACAATTGGCTCCAAACGGTCTGCTCCGGCAAGAAAGTCGAAGCTGTTAGGATGATTCGAAGGGTTGAGTAATGGTTCGGTACGGAGAGGCGAATCTGGTGGGAATGTCTGGGAGAAATTGAACTTCATGCTGTTCCAATGGACCCATGGGGTGTTGAGCTCTTTCATGACAAGAGTTCCGTTGACGTGCCCGTCGAACGGTCCCTTTCCTCGTGTGTCTGGCTCGAACGCATCACTGGAGGAGCCTAGATATAACCAACTGGGGTATTCCGGGGACTCTTTGGAGAATTTTACATCCCGCTGTATGCAATCACAACAATTTAGTGTGGGTTCAATGGCTGCTGAGGGAAGGCAACGGAGAAGGTTCGTACCTGGTAGAAATTTAAGTTCCCGCTGGTCGGCTCCCAACTTGCCATCTGCAAGAATGCCCTCTCACTGTCGAATGCCGTGCTCCCAACTATGAACAACGTCGGCATATCTTTCTTAAAAGCCTCTGGCTGAATGTGATTAACATCCGCCACGATAGCATCTTCAGGCCACCCCCGTGGGTTAGTGGTGGACGGGCTCGTCGGAGTAGCCACAACCACAAACCTCAAATCTCGAGGAATGTTTGCATTTTCAGGCTTATAATTGAGGTACGTTCCATCGCCGACGGCGAACGGGACCCAAGTCTTGTGAGGGATAGTGTCTGCAAGGAGACTTCTGAAGGTAGTCGGGTATTGAGAATTTTCGTGCTCGACAAGGTACTTTCCGAACCAATCTGTCAGGCCCGCTGCCACTGGGTCGTCGATGCGCCTGGGGGCGAGGTCACGGCCCTCGATCAGAGAGTACAGTGGGGATGGCATGATGGCTTGAGGTATTGGTATAGAGTTAAATTATGGAAATGGGGATGGCGAGAACCCTGGAGATTGAGATTATAGAATTGGAAATGCCCTTTAGATAAATGAAATCATTGGCTTTTGTTGTGATCGGGAACTCAAGGCTGAAATTGTTGCAGTTGGGAATGCGAGAGCTAGTGCCTTTCGTCCCCATACCTATGCACCCCCAGCGAGACACTGAAATGCGGAAAAGAGTACCGTACCGGTACTCGAGTAGAAGTCCCCGAAAAGAGGATGGATATCCAGTAGATCACAGCATATCACTATGCCTAAATAGGTTGCGTCGACCGCATGATGATCCACTCCCCCCAATTATTTTGTGAATCCACGGGAAATTGTTAACCTAATGCTCCCCCCATCTTTACCTTGGCTGATTATGCGTTCGCCTCGGGATCACGGGCATATTCTGCGGGGGTGTGGTAATTTATGTAGGCTAACTCATAATAGCATCTAAACTCAGCTGAGCTGCTTAGGAACCGCACTCGCGCCGTCTGTTAAAGCCCTATGATGGTGACAAAAAAAGAAAAAAACATCAAGCACCTAATCATTTCGACCTTTGCGAGCAAAGAGTCTTCTCCTCTCTGCGTAACATACTGTAGATACCCGTAATGTTGAAGACATTTTGGAAAGGGCTGCTGTTGCACACTGCCGAAATATAGCCCTTTTGCTTGGACCTAGTTAGTATGCAGTACGGTAGTACTTGTGGTTTTTTCTTGGAAACGCTTCGAAACTTGTAGTAAGTATAGTATGCGTATCCTGACGGGTTCAGCCGAGAGAAAAGCTATTGAAGATCGAGAAAGAGAAAATCTGCAATGCAATTGAGTAAAAACAAAACAAAACATATTCGGATTAAGCTTAGATCAGACGAGGGGATTCTCCTAGGGAATAAATCAGTTTGAAAATAAAAGCTCTCGATTGGCCGTTGGGGAGTGGAATGCTGGCATTGAGCCAATCGTTTTTATTAGATCTGCGTTCGTTTGTCGTTAGAGTCGGTTGGGTGAGGTTGCGACTTGCATTCTACGATCAGCACACTTGTGAGAACTGGAACAATTGAGCCTCACGTGGCCCGAAGGACGTTGGAGCTGCCTCTCCCGGTAAGATCTGCTATATTTTCCTTTTTGCTTGCCTCAGCGGAGGGCTGAAAGCGGCAGGGGTGATTCCCTTCCTTTATCCAAAGAGGGGAATTCTGGACGTCTTGCCGTGAGGTTCAACAATTCTGGTCATGCTAGGGTAGCGTCCTGTGCTCCTTGTCTTGGGGTTGTTCCGATGGCCGGTGTCACCAAAGCATGGATCCTTGAACGCCATGCCGTGCACCTTCCTTCCCTCCGCATTCCTCCCTCCCTCCCTATACTGTACTCGAGTACTTGTAGCAGCGGAGATGAGACATACAGAACCTTAGCTTTAGAAGCGGGAACCTCGCTTGTAGGAGTAGTAGAGCTACCGTGCTTCGATACGAGTACTTGCCGTGTGTGAGATGGGCAAATTGAGTGTTCGGCGAGGAGAAAATCATAATCTACTCTTCCAGCAAGCACATCCGCAGTGGTTTTACGCTTCCTCAATCATTTCCTTCTGCGACATTACAGTCGTGGTACGTCACATCTGGGCATTGGCTAGTCGTCCCGGCAAGCAAGGAAAGTGACCAGACTCCAACAATATGGTGACGACGTGAAGTACGCAACCTGACACCTCGTGTCCCTAGAACTGCACTTATTTCCTAACTAGGGAACCATTCGAAAAGTTTATTCTGGGGGGTGCCCCGGGGGCATCTCCGATGGCCCTTTCACCGTCAGTTCAATGTTAACAAGTAGGTCAACGGAATCAGACATCCGCAAGGATATGAGCGAGGGGCAGGAGGAGGAGGAGGATGAGGCAGAGAATGCAGAGAATGCACAGAGGGGCCAGAGAGCTACAATGAAGACTTTGCTTGAGAAAACATGTTGTGAGAGGGCGTTTGCTTACGGGGCCTCACTAGCCTCCTTCATAAGGCGTTTATGTAGCACTTCTAGAGACGGCATGCTTATGTATTTTATAATAGCACTTCTCAGCTGAGTGTAATTGAGGTCCTCTGATGCATCGTATAGTAACTTGTATTGCTCAGACTCAGGTAAGTATTTGTTCCGTCTTTGGCCATTGTATTCGAGTGTTGGGATTCAATATAATTAGTTCTTTTTCCCGTCTGCCGAGCTTACGAAGGATAGGGGGGCTGGGGTAGATTCAAGCTTTAGAATCCGTAGAATTTCATGCTCTAGCCCTGTTGGTGGCGGGGATACACCCTGTAGGCTCTCTCTTAGGGGGATTTAGCGGGTTCGGCGCATTGGTTGCTAGGCCAAGAAAACTCAGTAAAGAGTTTAGTGAGGATACCCGAATACTTTTCTGTCACCCATAGGCGGGTATTTACCCGCCTAGAAGCTACCTTGTCTTTAAACGTTTCCCACAAATCAATGGATGGTCCCATAATGGGTATCTTAAGTGGAATATAAAGCCAAATACCTAGGCTACCTGGTGAAGTTGAATTGACAAAAAAGCATGTCGTTTTGACACAGGAGAAGGGAAAAGAGGAGGATAAAAGATTTTCCTAGGCGACAAATTGAGATTAGTCGGATTTTGAAATCTCACACATGACGACAGTAACCCAAATGACTTAAATGGACTGTTATTAGCACTTTGATAGTATATGGGCCAGTGCCCTATTCCACTCCTGTCAACCTAATGACTCTCGCCTTACCAGCCAAATTCTCCTAATTCACCTGAAGCACTATTGGGCGACCATCCACTTCTGTTACCCTAGCGCCTCCTTTGCCGAACCAGCTAAATCCCCCTCTTCGCTCTGAGCTGAACTTATTAACGAGAAATTGCCTGGTCAGAACAATCGACCCTCTCACTGGGGTTGGAGATTCTGTAAAGATTTGACGTTAATTCGGGGTAAGCTGCGGTACGGTGGAAACAAAATCTCCTCAAATCGCAAGTTATGCCGCCGTACTACCTCACTAGCAGAAGGGCTGTTTGCTAAAGCCTTACTGGGCCAAACCTGCATTAACGAAGGTCAGCCCAAGACCCCGCGTCTTGCAAGTATGATAGCAACCTGAATTCGTCTTCTCCTACACTAACTCCTTCTAACACCCGTGCGGAGCTGAAGTTCCCTTAAACATGCCTTAATCGCATAGACAAACCATTAACCAAAATAAGCCAAGCCGGGAAAAAGCAACCACTTCAGTAACCTTACCGAAGGCAGCCTAGAACAGAATAGGCCACAAGGAAATGCCAAGACCTAGTTGAAACCCAACCATAATTGAACATCAAGTGTTTTCTTGAATCAAGGCAGCTTTTGCTCTGCTTCTTATCGTAAGATACTGGCCGCGCAGGAGCTGGCTTGAGTAGTGTATTTCTTTGTCATAGCGTTTACCACACGTTATGGATTGTTCGAGTGGTGAGTGGGTCTTATGGTTTTTCACTCTTGGCTGATCTTTTCGAGGTTCAGCTTGCAGTCTTGTAAGATGCCATTTTCGTGCATGATTCTGCGAGCAACATAAGGAATTCATGAGCGGAGAGTGGGGAATTTGTAGTGGGGTACCGTTGTCTATCAGTTTTCTGTTGCAGGTCGGATAATGAGGTACTGTACTATTACGCACTGGCTTTCGGCCAATGATTTAATTGAATATCAGAGCCAGTTGCCCCCTCAAATATCCGCTCCCATCATGAAGCAAACCCAAAAAAGGGGAGCTTAGTAGGGCCGTATGAGTTTGGTAGAGCTCTGCATATCCTTGCCGAGCCCTACGAGCCTCCATTTAAGCAAGCCCACCCTAAAACAAAACCTGGAGTCGATCCCTCCAAGCACAAATGGAGTGGAGGGAGGGGAGGATTGGCACCGACCTCCGACAACTTAGGCACCTAATGCTGCATGAGTAGGTCAACAGTCACATCGCGCAATGCTCTATGACATCCTAATTCGTCACTATTATTTTCGGTATATTATAGCTCGGACCCCACGGTCCACCCTACCACTGTAACTACTCTATTGCGCGGCAGGTTTCCGGGCAGACTCTTGGATGCGCCGTACGCCCCGCAGTTGAGCCTTTCTGAATAGCTTTGCCTGCTGTACTCGTAATTTTCTGACGTTTGCGAACACAACTGCTATTGCATACCGGCAGAGAATCGGTTAGAGCCTCAGGATTTTGGTGTTATGCAATAGCAGTCGTGTTTGCAAACGTCAGAAAATTACGAGTAATCCGCGCTTCTATATCTGAAATTTAAATTCGAACGAGGCGATCATGGGCCAGTATCAATATCCTTGAAGGGGAAAGCAGGCTTGATGCATCCTTCGTGCGTACTGCATCTTGTCTCCTCCGTGATGGACTGAGAAAAATCCCTCGTAGATCTTGGTGATCCCAAGGAAAAGTTGTCGTCAAGGAGCTGAGGCAAGCTGAAGAGCCCTGACAAATGCACCAGTGGTATGTCCATGTCTTGGGCTGAAGGGACTGTTGTTCCGGCAGGCAGGGGGTTATGTGGAGGTAAGTAAGCTAGACTAGGGAAACTTCCGGTCCAACTCAGCTTAGTGATGATGTAAATACTGAAGTCTTCTATAGATGCCCTGTCCACGATATATAAACCCCAAGGTTCCCCGTTCATTTCCTTCTTGTCTTACCCAAGCCACAAGCTCAACCACTTCTTCATAAAGCCTCCCCATACAGATATACCTTTCGCCTTCTCCCACTATCAAGGAAACTGCAAATCAAAAATTATGACTGTCCTCCCGTACTTCAACCCACCAGCCTACCTCACGGACTTCACCAAGGAGAATGCAGACAAATGGTCAAAAGACTACATTAGCAAATGGATGACCAGAAGCGCCTCGACTACAGAAGTTACCCAATTCTACAACGCTACTGTGCACTCCACAGAGGGTGATGTAGTCACGAAGTCAATTACCTGGACCGCGTTCCCAAACACTGTGAAGCACAACACCCCGGAGAAAGAAAGATGGAAGGTCGCGGACTCAAATAGGGACTTTCAAGATGAGTACTGCGAGTGGTCTGTTCTCCGGAATGAAAAGGGGGAGATCAAGAAAGTTGTGTTTACTTGTGAAGGTCCGGAGGTATATATAATCTCACTCTCCCCACTATCCTGGGTGATATAGGTATTAAAAAAGTGGGTTAGTACTGGGAAGCATTAGCAGATCACCAACCCGACACCCTCCTACAACTCTACAAGGACAGCAACCCAGACTTTGCCAGCCAGATTAAGAAAGAAGACCTCTACAAGTCAGGCCTCTACGACCGCAAGAACAAATGGAACAACAGCACAACCACGGGGTCAATAATGCACTTAATCCAGCCTGCAAACACACTCCAAGCTGAAATCCAACTGGGCGCGGATGCAACAGTTCTCCGCGTTGATTCCTCGGGCACCCCTATTCACGATTACGATCGCTTGATCAGGTGCAGTCAATACGGCGGTATCTACCGGAATTCCGATCCAACTGTAACCTTCAACACCCTCCGCTCACCTCTTCGCGCCTAAGCTAACTTTGCACAGATTGGGGGGAACGTAAACGACCTCGCCTGGCAAGGCCCCCTCATAACCCTGGCGGATCCGGTAGGTCTGTACCTCGAAGGTTTCGACGGCAGTCAATTCGTGGCGCCGGACGAAGAGGACGTCCAGAAGTTCTGGAAATTCACTCGCGGCACACCCGCGAATCCCTCCCTTGGCCGGCCAGCGTACTGGGTCCGCGCGGTCTTCGAAGTTCCGGAATCCTATGGGTACAATGTCTCCGCCATTAAGGACACCAATGGTAATAAGATCAACTGGGGTAGTCAGCTCGCCGACGCTATTCAGATCAGGCTCACTGGGCAGGCGGCGGAGGTCGGAAAGCATCTTGGCCAGAAAAGGAGGTGTAAGACGACGCAAGCAGCCGCTGCAGTGGCCACCACGGAGGTTGCGAGTATGAGCATTGCTGCCGAGGCGGGTGGCGATAATACTCCTGCCCATCTTAAAGGCACTCGGGCTCATGGGTTGGATATTGAGGCGCAAGGGTATGCGTGCTATTAGTGGGATATCGCTTCTGGCGGCTTCGCGGGGTTTCGAGTCATTTTCTTTTGTTTTGTTGTCTTAGGGTGTCGGGTTTCTCTTGAACGGAAGGAAGGGAATGTGTCTCGTAGAAAATTCTGCCGAAACCATCTTATCCAATGCGTAACTTATGGCTTCATGTAATACCCCTAAAAATGCTGGAATAAATCTCGGGTTTATCTGTACATCATATCGCATTCCTCGCAATGGCAATCGTTCCCTCTGTGATTTCCATGTTTCCTTTATCGCATTCCGTGCCGGACTTTCAGCTGGGGCTTCGCTAATAGCTAGCTCAAACTCTTCAGAAACATGGGTGTACTGTAGCCCGAGTGACAGGCAGTGACTATTCCTTGATTTCATTTGATCTTTCTCTAAACTTGTGCATCATGCGTGGCCTGAAAGCGATAGTGCATCTAAGCCGAATATTGAAGCCAGCAATTTCGCCGGTGTCTTTAGAGCATTGGTCTGGTAAGATAATTCGTTATGTGACGAAATCCCCGAAGCACTCATCATATATTGATGGGAGGTAATCTAATCCCATAAGGCGGACAGCATCAGTGCCTATATAACGGATTGATCTTCAGCAAGTGATTGAAGTCTTCCTAGCGGAGATTTAAGAAGTTGGAATATATTCCCGATAACCCATCTACAATGTCATGTTGTACTTGCACAGCACAGTGCTGTACTGTGCAGTGCGCTTAAAACGTGGACCAAGGTGCACTTTGTATGAATACCTCTATTTGATTTTCTGATGGGTAAAGGGATATAGATAATGGATATGTATTTTGAAGTTCTCGCGCTAGATTCCTGACTGTTGAATTTTTTTTAATTTTTAGTATGGTGTCAGAAGCGATTTGGGGGGGGGGGCGTGTAACCCCCTGCCTACGAAGTGGCTTGCGTCTAAATATTTAGTCTATCCTGGCTCTAAACACTAAAAGAATCTCGGTGACTGCCTCGTGCCAATTGAAAAAAATTGGAGTGGGGGGAGAAGGGGGGGGTTACACACTTCCCCTCCACGGGTCCTGGCACCATACTACCGGTACCCTGTAACACTCGAGAAACCTAAAACTTTCATGACTAGGAAAAAGGAAACATACCAGGGACGGAATAGAGCAACTCAAATCAATTGGATGTGATATTATTATGCTGACTGTGGCTAGCCGTACTGTCTGTACTTAGCCGGCAACGAAAACGGATGAGATACAAAACATTGCAGATGATGCCTTTAAATTCCCCACAAGAAGCCCTTCGCGAGGTGTTCTTGGTAGGTGTGGTCGTAGAATTAAATTTATGTTCTAAGATTTTTTCGGGATCGGAGGAAAAAGTGGGAATGAAAAGTATGAAAAATGAAAATAAAAAGAAGTATAATAAAGGGCTAGAGACAGAAATCTAAAAAAAAAAACGATAGAGTCGATAGATAGCATACTATGGAGCATAAGTTACAATCCAACCACATATTTTAAGATAAATGACTCAAGCCAATTCTACTAATGCTTCAAGTCTTATGGCACAACCTCAATCATCAAGATTGTCAGAAAATGTTATCATGGCATAGGGGCTTCCACAACCGTGTAGAAATACCCTTCACGCTGGGGTCTTTTGTGACTACTGGTGTTTCGATCCCTTACAGTTTTACCACTTCACTTTACGCTTTTGTTTCTTCCCATTCCTGCTTGTCCTTGGATGGATTTAGTTGCTCTATCGAATCCTCTGAGAAACTTTGAATGTATGATAGGTCACTTTGAGCAACAGAGGTTGAGTCGAAACATCTGTGTTTCTGGTGCCACCTGTTTCCAGCGGAGACTGTTGCTAGCACTATGTTTCTGGCCTGGTCTGGTTTGGTACGGGGTACATAATTGCCTATTTGTCTTTGTACCCGGGGGTGTATGAAAGTGTTTTACCATTTGTAGCGCAGTTTAGCACAAAGTTACAAGATTAGTTTAGTGTTAGCCATGCCTGACTAGTCTTGTCACTTTGTGCTAAACTGCGCCATAAATGGTAAAACACTTTCATGCACCCCCGAGTACTTTATCGTAAAATATTATCTTATCATCATACAAGTACACTCGCGTTCCAAAAGTTCCGGCACCCAAGCTGGCACTGTGACACAAAAAGGCAATATTGGATGTATTATTATGTAGAGGTACTTTAGAATTAAATCAGGTCATCGACCGGTAATCGCTCAGGTATCACCTTCTTCCCCGCTTTCCCCCTCCTGACTACCAAACCACGATAGCCTAACTTCCAGCCATAGAACAAAAACGAAATGGCACCTCGACATAGCTTATCTAAATAGCCTGGAATCATGTCGAGGTACATATACATAATAATACATTCACTATATGATTCTATGTCACGGTACCAGTCGGGGTGCCGGAACTTTTGGAATGCGAGTGTACAACAAAAAATAGTTAAAAAATGCCTCGGTTAACCATGTTGCAAATAATTTATCGTTGACACGTGCGTGGGTGGGATCTGTAAATTTACTTTCCACTTATAAGGCCTCTCATTCTTAGCTGAAGCATAAACAACATTCATCGAATATCCATTTTGCTTGATACCTCAGATAATGCCTCTGGCGCTAGTTTTTTTTAATGCTTCAAAGTCACACTCACAGTTATTTATACCTTGAGGATCGCATAAAAACGAAGAATTGAACGCCTAGTCTTCAAAAAATGTTTTGTCTATTCATAACTCTTTACCCTTTGCGGGTCGGGGCATTACGGAATACACCTACCCTGGTATGATACTGAACACGTTCTAGGCGTTTTGGGTCGCGGTAAAAGGAGGAAAAAAAGTATTTTAAAGCTCTTCCTATCATATTTCTCGGTGATGCCTCCACCCATCTCACACATCACGCAATGGGGAGATAAGGACGGCCCGCACTCAAGGTAGCAGCATAAACACTCTACTATGGCTTCTTTTCTTGCTTGCTGTCCCGACTGCAGATCACATCCGGTCTCTCCTGCACCCCGATCAAGGCAAATATTCGGTCCAACTAGCCTTCGACGTGCCCTCCGGGTTGAAAACAAACACGTAAAAGAAGAGCAATCCTCCAGCATATGTCAAAGCCGAACTGCCGAAAGTGAACAGTGGTTCGAGACGTGCCATAATCCAACATCCCTTCCGCCTCTCCGCTCCTTCCTCCCCAAGCCAAAACAAACGAGATGCATAGGAAAGGGTGATGGAAGAAACGAATAGAAAATGGCCTGCTCCGACAATCCAACTGGTATAGAACACGGGGGTGATGAAGGAAACGTAGGCTATGGCCATGGACAGACCGATAAAATCGGAGACTTTTCTCGAATTCCTATGGCCTGAGTCATAGAGTTCGGACATAAGGGAGATTCCAACAAAGAGAGGCATGCTATCTACCCAAGACATGAGCGATAACGAAATAATCAGAAACACCGTGTAGCGGAGATCGAAGCTTGGGACTGTTTCTCCGTGCTTTGGCACAAATTTGAATTCACTTTGTGCTTTCAAGAGCAGCATTGATATTAGGACGAGGATCACGATACTCTGGAGAAAGAATACCCCTCTCCCGATTGATTTTGGAATAGTCGGTGGCGAGCTCGAATCTGAGTGTGGGAGAGCGGCTTGGCTGGGCTCCATCGCAGTACGGCCCTCACCGACTAGCAGTATCATTTCCATGATGATCCATGAAACAAAATATCCGGTCGCTAGAGAGAAGGACATGGGAATGCCATAGAAGCCACAAATCTTGGTATATTGCAATATCAACACGGCGGAGACTAGGTGCCTGATCGGGGTGTTATAGAGACATTCTTCAAAGCGATAGAGTAGGGTCGCAGTCTGCTGGACGCCATGTGGGTTGTTATCGTTATTCTGTTCCCTCGTCCAACGAAGGTGGAGTCGCATTTCTACAACCTTCCGTATAGCATTGTAAACTCGGCTGATGGCGCTGTCACCATCTCCTACGCTTCTGTAGCGGTGGTGTATCTCGTACAATAAGTGCAGAGTGTCAAACAGAGACATAAGTGGGCCAATCCGAATTCCATGACGATAGGTGCCGGTAGCTTCGAAACCACAGGCAGAACCGATCGGATGGGTCATGCATGCCAATGACAAGGCCATTATGATCCAAAAAATGCTCATACCGCTGATTCCCGAGGTGGTGTCGGGCGGTGGCTCCGGTAGATCTGTTGGCGTAGGGGCATTGAGGGTGGTTCTGGTGGTAGTAAGGGGACGCCCCAGCGTTGTGGAGTTGGGCCTGACGGGGCTGGAGAACACAGGGCACGGCAAGAGTATTACGCATAAAAGCAAACTTGTCGTGAGTAAGACTCTGGTGTGAATTTGGCGCATTGGAAGTCGATCAGAAAGTCTTTGGCCAGGCAGTCTGGTGGAGAGGCTTCCACATGAATCGAAACAGGTGGGGGCAGCGGAGCCGCTTTATGCTAAAAATTGTTGCTCAGCCTTGCAGCGAGGATTTTTCTGGTACAATACCTGCTAGGGTGAGGCAAGGTCATATTTCCCCTGAGCATAGCCCACAGAAAGAAGTTTATATCGTGCGTGTAGAGCACTTAATGATTGGGGTTAGTATGAACACTCGTTTTGCAGATATGAATTAGTAGAGTAGGTCTAGAGATTATCATTAATCTCCTTCTCGTATTTAAAAGCACCGCTGCACTATGCTTTCTTCGTCTATTCTTTCCTATGCCTCCGCACCCGGAGACAATATTCACATCTCAAGAGACCCTGCGAGTATAGTAATATGAGAAGATACCTTCCTTGAGATCATCTCCTTATTAGGGGTTAGCCTCTGGAAGTGGAATATAAAGAATAAGAGGGAGAAACGAATATGCCTGGGACTAGAATCCTTGCCTTACACACGTTCAGCCTGATGAAAAGGAATTATAGTTATTATGGGATATACAGGTGTTCCACCTGGAGCTTCTTGGGGTCACCCGGGCTATAACAAACAGTCCTATTATCAGCGCAGAAGGACAAACTCCTAGACTGTGACGGAAGGCCAGGAGAAGACGAAAAGGCCGTGATAGCAGCGGAACCTGGGAAAGCTTTAAAGAGAGTTCTTCAAATTACAGCATGCCTTCACCGAAAGGTATCCTTACTTTCGTCTATGAGGTCAATGGACATACTCCTCACGGATTCAACCAAGTTGATAGCGACACTCTGATGGCAGCTCGCTCACAACCCAATGATAACTGGGGTAGCGTAGGTAACGGCGCGAAGCACGGAGAAAAGCACGTAGGTGGTGGTTCCGGTATGTGATGATAACGATGTGGATGTTCGATATACGATACAGGAAGCTCTCTACTGGTAGCTCAGACTAGATACAGAAGAGAGCGCACAAACACACAAAACAGGAAAAACCCACACAACGGGAAAAACCCCAAGTGGCAGTCACGACCCTAAACCGGTCGTACCCCAAACTAACTATCATACCCTAACAACTATGGGATTCCAGCTATCACAAGTAAAGGCTAGTGACCCATCAGGGCCGTTATTACGGGAGCGAGGTCACATAGATAGAGGATCATAGAGGTGAGGGCTTCCCATCGACGAACCTCTGTCTCCCCTCTGATCTAGTTACTAGCCATTCTAGAAATTTCCGTGCTTGTGAATAAGAGTGTCAGCGGTTTTGCAAATCGTATCGTATCACCACAGGATCTACTGCACTTTGGGTGGGAATCTTTATGGAGCTTGTGTGTGAGTACAGCGGGTTTTTTTTCGTGGGGGAGGCTATGCCGTTTACAAGACCTCGTAGGAAATAGCGAGAAATAATGAACACTACCAATGCCCACCTATTATACGTCATTGATAAGTGTGCGGCGGTAAGCAGAAAGCTACACTCCCGCTATTCTACAGCTGCACCCCTATTACGATAAAATATGTGATGTTTGGAAACCTCGTTATTGCCAGAAGCTGTAGAGGGGAAGTGTCCAACCCCTCACCTCAATTTTTTTTAATTGGTAGAAGGCACTAACTGGGCTATCGGTATTCTGAAATTTAGAAGCGCGGTTGAATAGATGTTTGCACGCAAACCGCCCTGTAGCTATAGAGCTTATACGCTTCCCTCTATCACGTCTGGTGCCACAGGAAATTAGAGTTGCTTCCCCCAGTGAGGTCTGTTGTATTTTCCTCTGTATCCCTCTCAGCCGAGGACTAAAGGAGAATACCGGTGTTCTTGGGTTGCTTTCTCCCCTTAATTCAAAGTGGAAATCCTGAACGTCCTAGCTTCGTTCTCAATTATTCTAGTTTTTGCGGTATTCATCCGCGGGGTTCGCAGTCTTACAGCCCTCCCAATTGGAGGAATGTGGGAGAGGGGACAGAAGGCAAAGACGCACGGAAACCGATATCTCCTCGTGGGTCGTAGTGCCGGAGATTACCTTGGAATTAGATCCGGAGGATAACCATACAATCCATTCATCATATCCCAGGTGCAGCAGATGGTCCCGTAATCACTATAGAACCATGCATCTAGAACGGCTATGTCGGAAGTGGGTCGGGTTCGTTGGATGTATATTTCCCTCCTGGGGCGGCTCTCTCCGTGGGTGTCTCGAAAATTGTAACATCTAACGTTTTGCTGCACCATGAATCGAAGTGAGAAATCACGTGTAAGCCATTTCACTCTTGCGAGGTCGCGGCTCGGGATGGTTGAGTAATTCCGGCCCCAAGGCTGCGATCTTGAGACCGCTTTTCATAGCACTGCCTGCTATTCTCCCTCAGCGTCCCTCAATGGCCGGCCACCGATACCCGTGACGCCCATCAGAGGTCCGTAGCCTTCAACCCCTAGACCTTTAGGGCATATGCATATGTCCCAATCCCGAAGATTCTCTTTGCATTTCTGGATCTGAAAACTAAAAACGCGTCATCGCCGATTTATGCGGTTTTTGTGAAAACGACGACGGAGATAGTGGTAGTGGAGGTCAAGCAAAAACGAGGCCAGGGATAAAGCTATGATACATGGGGTTTTTCCATGAGCACAGCCCCAAGTGCTTGATCTTACCAGCTCGAGGGGTGCCGTGTGCACACGGGCAGGTTGTCTGGGATGGCCCCATTCGGCTTGCGTGCTCATGGAGTGATACAATAGGGCCACCATCAATATTTCTTTATTTCAATTTTCAAGCCCGTAGCCCTATCGTCGAGTAACCCCACAGCGGGGTTGTCCTGATACCGACCTCGGTAACCCGTCAGAGCCACAGCCCCTTTGTAATACGAGAAATTGTGGTAGGAGTGATCCCACCTCTTGTGCAACAGTGCCACACAGCAGAGCCAGCACTTAACCCAGCATCCCACTGCAAGATGTATCGCAGCTTCGCACCCTACAGCTTCGAAAGTGCGCAGGATGTCACCAGATACGGTAGGCGGAGAAATCCACTATGGGAAGAATTACTCATCGAAACGGCAAATAGTCAAGGAAAGAAGCAAAAAAAAGCCGTCCACGTTAGCTAGTTCGTCCGGATCCAGGCCCCGGACTCATGGTTATCCATAGAATAGTGAGAGCGAGCGGGCTGTGCTAGACCCTTCTCAAAAACCTCTATCAACCTTTAACCAGGAGGGCCTCCGCAACTCGAAAAGGAGGCCTGAGTATCCTCCACTCCACTTCGAAAGCCGGCCCGCCAACTCACCCGCTTATATTGAAACTTCGTGAGATACCTCCCCACAGGGGTCCGGGCATTGTGGGGGCGGGTCGATGGCTGCATCCAGCCAATACTGCCCCTATCCCACATTCTAGGACTCTTGGGCTTCGTATTTGTATGCCATTTGGGTTTCCACTTGGGGGTCAACTGGCATTTATGACGGATGGGGTTCATGCCCGACGGCGGCGGCCATACGTAGGAGCGATACTAAGGGTTCATTAGGAGCTTGAGCTCAGGGGATTATGTTCTACTTAGGGGCTTCCTCGTCTGATCGGTAAATTGCGTGTTATCTGGGTGCATAGGTTTCTACCTCGACTGCCAGTACGAGCTGCACGCAAGAACAGAATTTTTCTTCAAACCCATCTTTTCCATAACTTAGTCCTTAACAGCCGTTCATGCTCTCTCTCACCCGATTAGTGAAACCACACACACGGGATATCTAGGTGGTTTCCAACGAACGGGATAATTTGAGTACGCCTGCGCTTTCCCCCCCGAATCGAAGAGAGGGAACATATCTCGGAGGAAATCGTGCGGAAACCATCCCACCCAATACGCATGACCTCATGCAATCTCTAATGCTAGGGGTAAATCTCGGAATAACCTCTGTAGCATACCGCATTTTCTTTTCTGGTTAAGCTCGTTTTCACGCTGAGAGGTCAGAATAAGGTGTGAGCCAGCATTTTTCACAAAGTAACCCTTCCGGGCTAGTTGTTTCCTCTAAATCGATGGCAAAAGTCACCCCACTTTCTTTTGACCTCTTAGCGTGAATATTGCATTCCTCGCGATGGCTCCAGCTCCTTTATGATTTTCTCTGTTTCCCTTTACGGGACTAGTCGCCAACCCAAACTCATCAGATATATGTGTGTAGTTCGCTTCCGAGTGATAGTCTATGATTATACTCTCGATTTCGATCAATCTTGCCCCGAACTTGGACACAATAGCCGTCGGTTACCTTACTGGGTCCCTTGAGAAACTCTTGTTGTGGATCGCTTTGAATAGTGAGGGTTTGGTCTCAATGTATATGTTGCTGGAGCAGTTTGTTTCCGGCGGAGTGTCTTATCAGCGAGGTATATTTCTGGCCTCGTGTGGTTGGTACAGGGGCGATTGCCTGTCTCTTTGCAGTAGAGAGTGATTCGGGTGTCTCAGTTAGCCATGTTGCATACCGGCACGTTTGTGTGATTCATAAATTTACCTTCTATAGTACTTACCGTAATTGCATAAAAACGGAGAGTCGAACGTCTGGTCTTTAGTAAATATTTTTCTATTCATAACCCTTTACCCTCTACAGATTGAAGAATGACAAAATACACCTATTATTATAATACAAGTTTTATGCGCTTTGCGTCATGGCAAAAGGAGGAGAAGGGTTTTAAACCTCTTCCGATCATATCACCCGGTGATGCCTCCACCTATCTTGCACATCACACAAACAGGGAGATAGGGACGACCCGCGCTCGGGGGCAGCATCACAAATAAACACTCTGATTGAAAGTATTGCCATCTTGCTACTGGCTTTGTGGTAAGGTTTCTAGACGGGATTTGAAGGCGATGCAATTTAGACTTAGATACGAATCCCCATGCTTACGCCATCGAACTATAGTAAACTAAGGGAAGGTCCTCCTCTATATGTACTCTTCTAAAGCCACGTGGTACACAGCTCTATCTCTAGGGAAATATCTAACTTATGAGCCATGGTCGGGCAGATGTCTGATACAACTGACATGCATATGTGACCGAGCTCGAGTATAGTACCGGTACAGGATAGGGAATAGTACATTTAGCACCAGTGTACGAGCAGCCACCTGCCTTGCCTTCTATCCTGGCGGCTGATCACGCTCGGTCTATTCTACATACCTCCACGTATTACGGCAAACATTCCTCCAACTAGACTTCCTCGTACCCTCAGGGTTGAAAAACAAGACGCAAAATAAGAGCAATCCTACAACATACATGGAAGCCCAACGGCTGAAAGCCGACCCAGGCCCGGAGGTCACCATAGCCCACCACCCCTCACCCCTTCCCCTTCTTTGCCAAAACAAACGAGATGCAGTGAGAAGCACAGAATAAGAAACGAATGGAAGCTGGGCTGCCATGATCCAAACCACCCAGAGCTTCGCGAAGATAATGATAAGAGAAGCGTGGGCTGTGTCCATGAGTAGAGAGGACAAATTATGACCTGAAACATATTTCTCAGACTTACGACCGACCACACAGGCTAGAAGATATCCATGGACGAGCCCCACACAAGATGAGGCCCATGACGCAATATTCGCAAATACAGCCAAGCGATGATGGAACATTGGGACTGTTTCTCCATTCTTCAGGGCGAGTTCGAAATCATCCCTCGTAAGGAGCCACATGAATGTCCCGAAGGAGATCACCACGCCCTGGAGCAAGAATGCCGTGCTCCCTGCTGATCTTGGAATAATCGGCGGTGAGCTCGAATCTGGTGTTGGGAGAGCCGCGTGGGCCGGATCCATTGCAGCACGCCCCTCACCGACTAGCAGTAGACTACTATTTCCATGATGATCCATGAAGCAAAATATCCGGTCGCTAGACAGAAGGACATGGGAACGCCATGAAAGCCACAAAGCTTGGCATATTGCAATATCAACACGGCGGAGACTAACGTTAGGTGCCTGATCGAGGTGTTATAGAGACATTTCTCAAAGCGATAGAGTAGGGTCGCGGTCTGCGGGTCACCCTGTGGGTTGCTGTCGTTATCCTGTTCTCCCTCCCGATGACCGCGCAGTTGCATTTCTACCACCTCCCGTGTAGCACTGTAAATCCGGCGGATTGTGCAATCGCTATCTCCTGTTTTTCTGCGATTGTATATCTCGTACAATAGGTGTAAAGTGCCAAATAGGGACATGAGTGGCCCAATACGAATTTGATGACGATAGGCCGTGTCGGGACCACAACAGAGCCGATCGTATGGGTGGGTCACGCATGCCAGGACTAAGGGCATTATGACCCAAAAAATGCTCATACTGTTAATTTCTGAGGAAGCACCTCCCTCGGATACCGGTAGTAGTGCATATGTTGTAGAGGCATTGGTCGTGGTTGCGGTAACGTTAGCGGGAGGCCCTAACGCTGGGGACCCGATTGAACTGGCGGACCCGGAGGACACAGGAAAAGACAAGGGTAAAAAACATAAAAGAAAACTTGTCGTGAGTAAGACTCTGATGTCGGTTTGGCACATTGTAAGTGGCATCCGTAGTAAGTCTTAACCCCGGCAGTCAGGTGGAAGACTTCAAGGTGGATAGAGACAGGCGGAGACAGTGGAGATATTCTATGCTAAAAATTATAGCTCTTAGCCTTGTAGCAACGTTTTCTCCGACGCAATTGATAGCTGGAATCCCATAGTTGTTAGGGTATGATAGTTAGTTTGGGGTACGACCGATTTAGGGTCGTGACTGCCACTTGGGGGTTTTTCCTGTTGTGTGGGTTTTTCCTGTTTTGTGTGTTTGTGCGCTCTCTTCTGTATCTAGTCTGAGCTACCAGTAGAGAGCTTCCTGTATCGTGCATCGAACATCCACATCGTTATCATCACATACCGGAACCACCACCTACGTGCTTTTCTCCGTGCTTCGCGCCGTTACCTACGCTACCCCAGTTATCATTGGGTTGTGAGCGAGCTGCCATCAGAGT